>Ga0172371_10000602_pt1 | contig 56489 bp, 65 predicted proteins | sample Lak12m_FD_114543 | JGI IMG/M metagenome (GOLD analysis project Ga0172371, IMG submission 114543) | Freshwater microbial communities from Kabuno Bay, South-Kivu, Congo - kab_022012_12m | ecosystem: Environmental > Aquatic > Freshwater > Lake | place: Democratic Republic of the Congo: South-Kivu... | reverse complement strand
ATCCTTCCTGCATCCTTCTTGCCTTAAGATATGTGTAGAAGGCATAAACTGCATCTTCGGGGGATTTCGAAGGATCGACATTGATTTTGGCTATATTCTGATCGGTAAAATCGGGAATACTGGATTTGGCCCAGTCTCCGTTAATAAACAAGGACAATCCGGCAAGACTGAGAGTGTTAATACCCACTACATTACCGCATTGATCCACAAGAGGCCCACCACTCATTCCCTTAACCAAACTGATATCGGTTTGGATATAGCCAATCGGCATCTGTTTTGATTTTCTGAAATCGATGAATCTTCCCTTAAGAATTGTGGCTTTCCCGGTTAAATCCGTTCCAAGAGCGTACCCGCCGGCAATAACCGGTTCTTCTTCATATAAGCCTATTCTATCTGGCAAAGACATTACCATATTTTCGTATTTACCTTCCGTAGTCAAAACAGCCAGATCAACATCTTTATTCCCCAATATTTTTACGGGTGTTACAAACTTTCCGTCGGGGAAGATAATCTTCGGACTGGGTTCGTCGGCAATTACATGGAAGTTGGTTAACACTTGGTTATCGGACACAAAAAATCCGGAACCTTCGGAGTAGCCACCAACTATTCTTACTACCGAATTTTGAAGTTTTTGATTGACAGGATAACCGAAAGCACAAAACGTTTTTTCAAGACTTCCGTATTGTCTTTTTAGATAATCGGCAATTACGAAAAAGGTCAGTATCAGATATCCCGCAATTAAAACTATAACGATTGACTTTAAAAAGTTTTTCAAGCTTTTGAATGGAAAGACAATGCAGTCGATTATTAATCCAAAGAAGGCAAGGATAAGCTTAACCAGAAACTTTATCAAATAGAAAGTTGTATAAGTAACAAGTTTTATGGGAAAAAGGTATATCGGGAAAAGGAGTTTTTTAAAGTAAGCTTTTAGTGAAGCAATAAGAGCCTTTATACGATTTCTAATTATATTTGCAAACTTTTCGAAATAATCTTTTGTCATTTTTCTAATACATATTCTCCGTGGCCATGTTTGATAAATTTTTTATTGGTATTAAGAATCGAAAGAATATTTGCTTCTTTAGTATCTTTGTATTTCTTTACATAGTTAAAAATTTGCTTCCAATGAAGAGGTGTACCGGTCTTAATTAATATTTCTTCAACCAAAACCGGTGTCATTTCTTTTCGCAATCCCCATCTTGTTAAACCATATGTCCCTCTCACGCCGGAATGAGAAAATTCGACGTTCTCGATTAAGATTGAATGCACCCTTCTAACATCCAATTTGTTATCTTCGGTCAGGCCCAACATCGCATTGACCTTATCGGCAACTTCGGTAAAGTGAAGAGGCACCCCTTCGTCGGTCAATATATCAACAATATGGTTTCTCCAATCTTTAACACTTGGATGGGAAGAATAAAGGCCAAGTCTGTTGGGTAACTTCTCTTCAATTCGTGGGTCGAGCCGACACAATCTAAGAATTATTTGACTTAAATTTGTTGTGTCTGTTGTATTATGATACTTTTCCCTGAAGTGGCTTATTATCGATTCGACTGAAAGTAACTTGTTTTCGTTTTTAATTAAGTTGTAGATTTCATCGGTTAATTTATCAATATTCGTATGAGAAATAATATCTTTGGGAGCATAAAGATTTACATCACCTATTCGGCATTTTTGAATCCAACCCAAATCCGATAGCAGATCCAAAAAAGAACTACCGTCATATTCGGAATTGTTAAAGTAGCTCGGTATAAGATTGTCGGCTTCATAATCCGAAATCACAATTCCGTTTTTTATCATCACCTCATTAACAAGTCGAATAGTTTGTAGCCTTCCTTTCGTACTGGGGTGTTGAATTTTCTTAATGGTTTTTTCTTGAATTTGTCTTATTCTTTCTCTCGTAATTCCATAACTTTTTCCAATTTCTTCTAGGGTTTCTTTTTGTCCAGTTCCTAGACCATACCTTCTTTTAAGAATATCTTTCGAGCGTGGATCTTTCGCTCTTTCAAACACAAGGTCGATAAGTATGTTTTTCGGAATTTCTTCTCCAATATCTGCCTTTACCGCTTCTTCAGGAGCCTTTTCTTTATTTGGCTCAATTTTGAAACTGTCCGTATTTAGTAGTGGATGTATTTTTGCTTTTATTAGTTCCAGGAATTTAATGGATTTTACTCCAAAATTACGAAATTTAAGCATCTGTTCCTGAGAACATAAATAGAAATCAGCAATAGTTTCAATATCATTCATCTTAAGAGTGTTTTCTGTCCGGGTAGGTAAACCCAAAACTTCTATCGGATCAGATGCATACAATTCGCCAGGAAGTGTAGGTTCATTGATTTCAAACATTGTTGTTTTTGGATAGGTAGTCTTACTAGGAATGGGTGAGATATCACCTTCGGTACTACCAGATAACGCGGGATCTTCAAAATATGGTATTAACTTGATGGGTCGTTTATAGAACATTAACCTTCGTATGGTTTGTTTACCGATTCCTTTAATTTTTAACAATTTACTTTTTTTTATTTTAAAAAACTTTCCAACAGTTTTAATATCATTAATAATTAATATTCGCTCAATCAACAGAGGTAGATTTAATACTTCCAGAGGTGCTGTCCTGGAATATATTTTAATTTTTTTCATTGCTATTGTTTTGGGCAGATGTATTATTTCGGTAATTTGCTAACTCAATGTTTCGATCGTTGATTATTTTTAATATGGTCGTCAAGCAATCAGAAGTTTGAATTTTTATCTCATCTTTCCAAAATCTAACTACTTTCCAACCACGCTTTTCCAAACTCCTGGTTACAAATCGATCTCTTTTAATATTTTGTGAAATTTTTTCAAACCAAAAATCGTTGTATCTTTTACCTTCCTTAACAAATTGCCGTCCATGCCAAAAATCACCATCGCAAAAAATGGCTATCTTTAACCCAGGAAAAGCAATGTCTGGTCGTCCTAATATTTTGTAATGTTTTCTATATCTCAGATTGTTTTTCCACAAGATGGAGCATAGCTGTTTTTCGATGTCCGTATCTCTGTTTCTTACTCTGGACATAAGTTGCCTTCTTTTTGTTGTTGAAATTTTATCCATTTATTTATTTTTCAATGTTTTTATAATTTTCTCTGATATAGCTTCAATAACAGGAATGGCTACACTGTTTCCGACCTGTTCTATTCTTTGATTTGGAGAAAGTCCATCGAAAAATTTAAAATTATAGGGGAATCCCATCATTGCTTTCGCCTCATCAGGAGTAAGATTGTGCGGTTTTCTTTGTTTTGGTTTATCTTCAAAAAACAAATATGAATCCCATGTTCTTCTATCCTCAATCCAAACTCTATTGCTATCCACTCTTATATATAAATTCGGAGGAAGATTGTGTTTTGATAACCAATCATTACTTTTATATGCTGAGCCGACACCACCGAGGCGTATGGTTCTCCCGACGCGATCGGGCCAACCCATTCTCTTTATGTCATTGGTGTCCCATTTTTTGCTTAAGTTTTTAAAGTATTTCGATAAGGTAATAGGATCTTTGTATGTAGGCTTTGGCCACCACGAATCTTCAGGGGCGAATTGCATAATATCTTTCCTAAAACCAACCATATAAACTCTATCTCTTCTTGTGGGTAGACCAAACTCGGAAGCCTTGTATGTCCGAATCGAGATGGGATAACCGACCCTTTCCATCTCGTCTTTAATAAAATCTATTAGTTTTCCGTTGTTTCCGTTTCTGATATTTAACAAATTCCTAACATTTTCGAGAAAAACCGCTTTGGGTTTTTTGTCGTGAAGAATTTGAACAATGTAAGTAAAAAGCGTTCCCCTGTGGTCGTCAACGCCATTCTTTTTTCCTACTACACTAAATGGTTGGCAGGGAAATCCTGCACAAATAATGTCAGCATCATTGGGTACTGCATTTCTAACCAATGGATCCTTGATATTTCCGAGTACATTAGTTGACTTAAAATTTAAGGAATAAGTAAGACGTGCTTTCGGATCAATATCGACAGCAATGGGACATTTTGCAGTCTTTCCAATTTTTGTTGCTGCCTGTTTTATGCCTAGATGAAAACCACCTATTCCAGAAAATAAATCTATAAAACATATTGCATTATTTTGTTTCTTCATTGTCTCCAGAATTTATTTTTCCAATTTCATCGGAACACGATAAAAATATAGATTTTATCTGCTCTTTTGATAAACTGGCTAATATTTTATAACCTGCAATATAGTTAAATTTTCTCATCAGAAATCTTATTTTTTCTGCTTTATATGTTGAAAATAAGGATTTATTTTCAACAACAAATTCCAAAATTGCATGGACAAAATCATTATTCCTTCCTTGTTCTGCCTCAAAATGTCTGGTATAGTCCAACATCGAATATAATTCCTCGGTAAGTTCGTATGGGTTCTTTCTTCCTTTATCGTATGTAAGATAGCCGCACCACCAAAACGACGCAATATCATGTCTAAACAAATTCCTGGCATTCATTCCGTCGATAAACCAATGGGTTGTGATATATTTGCTACGTTCATCTTCAGATACCTTCTCGACCGGTCTTCTTTTCTTCATATAAGACCAAAAAGGTACATGTGCCAGATAGACCCATATTCTGTAGTCCGTTGCCTGGATGGGATTCATATCTTTCATCGCCTCAAAAACGATTTTGCAGTTGTCCAGGTCGTGATTATTGCCTTTCTCTGGCATAATCAATTCAATCGAATTGGGAACCAATATTTGAGGATTCTCCAGAACGAATATGTTTTTGTAATTAAATAAATCCTTTAAATAAGAATCTATACCTGTTTTGTTATCAACCGTTTTCTGCAAACTCTCGACATATTGACTGCTAAATAGTTTTTGTTTAATCATATTTATTCGGTAATTATTTCCTCCAAATCTTTGTTTTGTTTTTCAATTGCTTCCAACACTCTACTTATAGGTTTATCCAAGATTTTTTGTGCAATCCGTACAATATGTTCCTGGTCGTTCCAGTCGAGTTGTTGAAGTTCGCTGTCGTTTTCTTTACGCAATAACAAATATTCATACCAAGAGTAATTTTCATAATCCGCGCTTTTGTTGGGATCTGCCATTTGATTCAATGTATAAATCAGGGCGGGAAAAACTATAGAAGAATGAAAAACGGGAGATATGTTTTCTGTGCCAACCAAGGAACAATATTTCTTGTAGTCGTCCTCGGGAACCATTACGAGTATTTTGTCGGGTGATAATTGGATCGATATATTTCCGTCGGAGTCTGGATCTTTCTTTATCGTCATAAAAGATTTAATAGATCTCAAAGATATCCAGTCTTTAACTGCAAATTGTTTTGTTTCTCCCCCATAAGCAATGACATCTCCCTTTTCGACATAAAATTTCGACCCTTCATAATCGTAACTGAAACTATCGTTTGAGTATTCCGGAATGTTTTGAGTAGCTGTAATAAAGAAGGTGACATCAAATCTATTCCTCAGAAAATCTTGAGAGATTTTAATTTCTTGAAAGGGTTCCCTGCTTACAAAACATTTTCTGAAAATAGTTGCGGGGCAACTTACTTCAACACAAAATTGAGCTTTCCCGTCATCAATCAACCTTTCAATAGCATCATTTTTTAGATCGTGGCTAATTTTAAAAATGAAGAACTCTTCGGTAGGTGCGGCTTCAATACTTGGTGTATATTCGCCGGAAACATCATCGTTTAGTCCTAGAACTGGATGTGGTAGTGATAAATTAAGAATTTTCATAAGCAATTACATTTAGAGAATACCTTTCTCCGGTAATAAAGGTTAGTTTCAATTTAAGAAAACCTTTGCTATCCAGATATATATCCCTAACTTGATTTCCGGTGAATTCAACATTTTTTCCAAGAATGGAAGCTTCTTTGATATCTACCATATCATATGCAGTATCGGTTCCGGCTCTAACCTCTATGTCTATTTTTTTATTTGCCGGGCCTTTAAGAATAACGTAATGGAAATATTGACCACCGTCTTTTTGTGCGTAAGTGCGGAACTTCATATTTGTAAGGACTTTCTTTCCACCTTCACCCACTTCACCTAAATTATTTCCACCATCACCGTTTCCACCATTACCATTTCCCAAAATAGTGTTTTGACCTCCTTTGGTTCCGGTAGTCACTATTCTTTTCCTTACTGGAACGTGTTTAAATACCGGCAGTTGCTCCTTCTCGTCTTTTTTCTGTTTTTCTATCGGACTTTCCTCATCCGTAAGACTTCCAAGACGATTTCCTTCCGAAGTTATCCCCGGCAGGTCATCCTCACTCTTGATCGATAGATACTTATCCAAACCGGGAATTTCCTGATACTCACTATCTTGAACCTCAATACTGCTTATGCATTTTTTGATAAATTCCCTAATTTCTTTATCGGCTTTATCCGCTTGTTTTTCGTATTTTGTCCCAACCGCATTTATTTTTTTCCATTCGTTGTGCTGAGGATTTTCCATTGCGCGGAGTACTTCACTACCTTCATTGTCGGTACAGGCAAACACCCCTACGAATCTTTTGATCGATGCAAACGGTCTTTTTTCAACTACCATTCCAGATCTACGATAGAAAGCTATTTTGTTATTAAAAGCGGAGTTGAAGTATAAAAATAACTTTATTTTTCCCAATATCGGCAGATCATCTTCAAAGAGTTGTCCGTTTTTGTAGGCCATATAGTAAGGAATTGGGCAAGGATACTCTTTCGTGTCCTGCAAAAATGATGCGTCATCATAAGAGTCATAATATTTATTTAAAAGTTTTTCCAGATTATCCTTATTGATAGTTTGGTCGCCTACTTTTATTTCAAGATAATTCTCGGAGATGGCTGGCCAAAAGTTGTTAAGTACGGATTTGACAATATCCGATTCCCAGTACTGGCCACCTTTGAAATCAATGATATAAATATCCGTTCCTTGATCTTTTCTTATAAAAAGTTCAGGAATATTTTCTACGTCTCGGACAGGTTTTTGTGAATCATAACCAAAAGAACCATTTCCCTGTCTAATCACACCGCCATCGTCAAAACTAGAGAGTCTTAGTTTGCCTTGAAAAATCACTTTGTTGCTGTCGTATATGCTTGAAAAAAAGATCATCTTGAAACCCGAAGAGCTGAAATATGCTCCTTTACCCAAACCAAAAGATCCTCCGAGACCCCCTTCTTTTGAACTGGCTCCGACTGCCTTGCAAAAATTGTAATAATTTCCCGTTACCTCATTATCGTCACCGCTCAACCCTGTTGTGTTGAAATCGCTGATTTTAAGTACAGGAAGGACGGCATCTTCTTCGATCTTTTTTATCGCTTCACCGTAAAACTTCACACTATTTGCATTATTTGGAAAACGTTTCTGACTTTTGACGAGAATATCTTTTAATTCCGAAACGTTAACCAGATCTGAAGTATGTACTGTAAACAACTTAAATTCTGCCCTGGCCGGAATCGAGTTTTTAAGTTTGTTATCGATAATATTCTGAATCGACTCTCTGGCAAGAAAATAGGGAATATCTCCTTTAAAGCTTGTTGTTACGGGATCGTTAAAACCGGTTTCGTCTCCTCCTCCTGTTGGCGCAAATTCATAATGCAACTTGTTTTTTGTCATAGTTTAAATTTTACCCTTTTTATGAACGTAAATTTTGATTTGGCGTTTTTGGTACTATACTCAATTGCGGAGAAAATCTTTTTTATCTCGTTTTCGGTATAGTCGTAGGAGCTTCTATTTGAGAGATTTCCCAAAAGACGTAAATCGTTTAGTATCCTATTCACCCTTCTGGTTGCAAGCCGTTCGAATCTTTGTTTTCTTGTTTCACTCATAGATAACATTTTACACCTAAATGTAATAGATGTCAATTGTTATATGTAATCAACACCTATTACAAATTAAGTTAAAGGATTATAATACTTATTGATGGGAGATGTTTCAAATAATGAGCCTGAGCATTGGGTAACTACACTCAAAAGAGGGGTGGTTGGACTCAAGAAATTTGCCGTGGCAGTAAAAACTCCAGTCGACGAATCCGAATACCTTCTTAAGTATGGAGTGATTTCGTTAAATACCAATTCCGGATTATTTAAATTCAGGAATAAAACTATCGGTATGCGACAGTCGGACGGAATATATAAAATAATCCGAATGCTGATAGTCACAATGGGTAACGAGGTGCTTTATGAAAACATTGCTCAAGGTCTTAATTTGAAATTCATACCTAATGATAAGAACAAGGCCACAATATCTACAATTAAGTTAGCCGTAAGAGATTTAAGGAGACGTTTGGGAATCAACGCTTATAAAGACAAAGAAGGAAATCCCTTTATTATGACGGGAAAAGGTATCAAGCTGGCATTTATCCCCGAATAAACCACTCTTTTCCACTCTTTACTACGTTTTGACCACTCCGGGAGTCTGTAGAATAAAATTTTCATATATGAATAAGGACAGTTTGAAAATAGTTGAGGTTAATATAAAAGATCTTATTCCTGCCGATTACAATCCTCGTAAGTGGGAGCCAGAAGCCGTTACAAATCTTAAGGAAAGTATAAAAAGATTCGGAATTGTCGATCCGATAATTGCCAATGGATCTCCGAACAGAAAGAACATTGTCATCGGTGGCCATTTTAGACTTAAGGTTGCCGAAGATTTGGGATACAAAACGGTTCCCGTGGTCTATTTGAACATCCCCGATATTTCAAAGGAGAAAGAGCTGAATCTTAGACTTAACAAGAACACGGGAGAATGGGATTGGGACTTATTGGCCAAGTTTAACGAAACCGTATTGACGGATATAGGATTTTCCAGCCAGGAACTGGATAGCATTTTTGATCTGGATTTGGAGCCCGAAAAATTTGACCTCCAAAAAGAACTGGCAAAATTGAATATTAATAAAATTGAGATTCAAAAAGGGCGTGTTTGGCAATTGGGTAAACATCGATTGATGTGTGGAGATTCAACGGTCGAACAAGATATTTTAAAACTTGTCGGAAACGAAAAAGCCAATATGTGCTTTACCGACCCGCCCTATATTCTCGATTATCTTCACGGTAAGAAAAAGCACGGTAATGCGATTACCGGATTTGGAGCAAAAAGAGATCGTCGGTATTTGGAAACCGATGTTCTCCCCCCTGACTTTACCGAAAAATGGCTGGCAAACATTGCCAAGGTGCAATCGGGAAGTTTCAGTATTATCGTCTATGAAAACTGGAAAAACATTAGAACCATCTGGGGAGAAATGGAAAAGTATTGGAAGGTCAAAAATATGATTGTCTGGCATCTCCCAAATAGGCATCAAGGATTTTCCGCCAAATACAAGTTTTTCTCAAAACACGATATAGCAATGGTCGGAGTCACACCTAACAAAGATATCGAATTTAACGTTGAAAGTGAAAGCGATGGACTTCAGGAAGAATACCAAACGGCCTTGTACGCAATTTCGGGTAAACCTTATTGGGAAGGATATAAACACGGAAAGAAAAATCAGCCGACCGATTTTATAGAGTTTAATGCTTCGGACGAAAAACATTCCGGGCAAGGAGTCGTGTTTGGCACAAAACCCGTTGAGATATTGATTCCATATATCAAAGTACTGACCAAACGTGGAGATTTAATAGTTGAGCCGTTTGGAGGTTCGGGAAGTACGTTAATTGCGGCAGAAAGATTAAAAAGAAGATGTTATGTAATGGAAAAATCACCCATATACGCCGAGGTTATTCGTCACAGATGGGAAAAGTTAACAGGGAAAAAAGCAACAAAATTATATGACTGATCAAACGGCAATTACCAAAAGACAGGTAAAAGAAAAGGGTGCGCTAATAGACCAACTTAAAAAGTTGCCGATTATCCAAATTGCCTGCGAAAAAATCGGGGTAGGTAGAACCACATATTACCGTTGGAAAAAAGAAGATCCCGACTTTGCTATTGACAGCGAAGATGCAATTCAAACCGGAAGAAATCTTATCAATGATATGGCGGAGTCTCAACTTTTGTCCGAGATTAAAGAGAAAAACATGACCGCGATTATTTTTTGGTTAAAACACAACCATCCGATTTACGGTAACAGACTTGAGGTGACAACGGGAAACAAAAACGGAGAATTGAGTGCGGAACAGGAAAAGATAATCAAAAAGGCTCTGGAGATGGGAGCCATAATTCCCAATCAGACCATAGACGATGAACAAACATGACGAATACAAAGAAATTATCAACAATCCGGCATTAAGAAGAAGGTTGGCATCGGAAAGTCATTATCATTTCTTCCATTTGTATTTTCCCCACTATATCGAATACCCGACGGCCGAATTCCAAAAAGAAATCTTCAGCCTCACACAAAATGAAGATTATCAACAGGCGGTAATTGTTGCATTTCGCGGATCGGCAAAATCGACCATTGTCACTCTCTCCAACCCAATTTGGTCGATTGTGGGCAAACCCCAGAAGAAGTTTGTATTAATAGTAAGCCAAACCCAGCAACAAGCAAGGTTTCATCTCTCCAATATCAAGGAAGAATTGGAACAAAATACTCTTCTTACTCACGACTTTAATATTCATATTGACCATGAAGACGAATGGAGATATGACTCGTTGGTTCTTTCAAGTTATGGAGCCCGTATTCATTCAGTTTCCATCGGCGAATCAATGAGAGGTCTAAGGGAGAAACAATATCGTCCAGATCTGATTATTTGTGATGACATTGAAGATTTGAATTCGGTTAAAACTCAGGAAAGCAGAGATTATACATTCGACTGGTTCAATAAAACCCTTATTCCTATGGGAAAACCAACAACAAAAATTATGGTTGTCGGAAACCTTCTCCACGAAGACTCTTTCATTAAAAGAATGGAGGAAAAAATCAAAAACGATTCCAAAGACAAGATTTTCAAATCTTACCCACTTATCGACGAAAACGGAAAAACCTTATGGTCCGGGAAGTATCCGACACAAAGTGCGATCGAAAGAGAGAAATCGATGCTCAGTTACGATGCTTGGATGCAGGAATACCTGTTAAAAATCGTAAGGCGGGACGATCAGGTAGTCCAACCCGAATGGATCGATTATTACGACGAATATCCGTCTTTCCAAGGCAACGACTTTCAATACGCCGTAATCAGTATGGATTTGGCGATTAAGGAAAAGGAATCTGCCGATTTTACGGCAATGGTAACCGCGTATGTCTACGGATACGAGAGCAATACCAAAATTTATATCCTACCTTTTCCGACAAATGTAAGATTGGATTTCCCGAAAACCATTTCGGCAATAAAGGATAAATATCAAAAACTGGCCGATCAAGGCTTGGTAACAAAAGTTTTTGTCGAAGAAGTCGGTTATCAGGGGGCAATCACACAACAACTGCTGGTTGAGGGAATAAAGGCAACCGGAATAACAGTTTCGGGGCAGGACAAAAGAGCTAGGCTTGCCCAAACAACAGGCTGGATTCAATCAGGAAAAATTTTGTTTCCCAAAAAAGGGTGTGAATTTCTGATAAATCAACTTATTTATTTTGGAGTGGAAAAACATGACGATTTGGCCGACGCATTCAGCTTATTGGTATTGGAATTGATGAAAAATCACAGACGAAAAGCACGAGCTTTTGAGTTCAAGCCATTCGGATTCTAGTGCTGGACTTCCATATTCTTTGCGGTACCTTACCCTTGATGAATGAAACAGTAAATCAATCTCAACCTATAAGTTATTGCCTTTATGCGCGTAAATCCTCGGAAAGCGACGAAAGACAGGCTATGTCTATCGATTCTCAGATTAAAGAAATGACGGATTTGGCAGGTAAGGAGAATCTAACCATAAAGGAAGTTCGTCAGGAAAGCCACTCAGCCAAAAACTCGGGACAAAGACCCGTATTTATGAAACTTCTCAACGACATTGGAACGGGAATCTTCAACGGAATACTCACGTGGGCACCGGACAGATTAAGTAGAAATGCGGGTGATCTCGGAATGTTGGTCGATCTTATGGATCAGGGTAAACTCGCACAGATAAGAACGTTCTCCCAGATGTTTTCAAATAATCCCAACGAGAAGTTTTTATTGATGATTCTTTGTTCTCAGGCAAAATTGGAAAACGATCAGAAAGGTATCAATGTAAAAAGAGGGATAAGAGCGAAATGCGAAAAAGGTTGGCGACCAGGACCCGCTCCGATCGGATATTACAACAGATCGTTTAACGGAACTAAAGATATTGTAGTAGATCCCGATCGTGGTCACTTTGTAACGGAAATGTACGAACGGGCAATAAACGGCGAAAGCGGAAGGTCATTGAAAAAATGGGCACAAAAAGCTAGATTCAACAATCGTTCAGGAAAACCTTTAACTTTGAGCCAAGTTTTTAGAATGCTTACGGACACTTTCTATTATGGTGAATTCGAATATCCAATTAAAAGTAGTGTTTGGTACAAGGGTTCGCATCCTCACTTGATCACTAAAGAAATGTATTTGAAGGTGCAACAACAGAGATCTGTTCCCCTGAAAGTAAAATGGGGATCAAGGAAAATATTATTCAGGGGAATATTCAGATGTGCTGCTTGTAACGGAATGGTTACGGGAGAAGAAAAATTCAGAGAAAGAAAAGTCGGGGAACCAAGACATCATGTTTATTATCATTGCGGAAGATCAAAGGACCCAAGTTGTAAAGAACCTTTCCTTACCGAAGAGGAACTTATAAAATCGCTTTTACAATTTATCAACTTTATGAGTATTGCCCATCCCCAAACGATTGAACCCACACCAAAATTAAAAATGAGCATGGAATCGTATAACCAGATCCGGGAAGAAACATTGATAAGGCAAAATATTAATCCCAAAGGTAGTGAGTTAACCTTTTTGGGATACGCTCAATATATCCTAAGAAGCGGAACCAACGAGGAAAAATTGGAACTGACCAAAACATTCGGGAAGCAACTTTATATACACAATAAGGAGATTTGTGGTACCCCGTTAAGACCAATTAAGGCATAAAGAAGTATTGATATTCATCAAAAGAAAAATGTCCGGAAGGCCTGTTAAGAAGTATATCCGCAATCTGCCATGCATCCATATCCTCGGAAATTCTGTATTCCGCATTCGTATCGATAGTTCTGTTTGTATCTACCACGATAGCTTTATCGCTTGGAGTTACATCCTTCGTATGTTCAAGTGCATATCTGAAGGATTTTTCATCTCGCACAAAACCATAATAAGCAAGATTTCCTATTAAGGCATCTAAAGTAACATTCGTATTGATTCTCAAATCAACCGTTCCATCCACTCCGGGTTTATTCCTGATATTTTGAGCTTCTTGAGGAGTCATCCTTAATCTTTCGACAAAATAGTCTTCAACTTTTTTGGGTGATTCCCAACTCCTTCCCGGCGCTTTGAAATTTTCCATATTAGGTTGGGATAATTTCAAATAACCGACGATTCCCAAAGCAAGAAAAAGCACAACTCCAAGAGGGAGTAATAAGCGATTTTTTAAAGACTTTTTAACCATTCTCAACTAATTATATCCCATAAATCCAATGACGGAGTTCGGATTTGAACGGAAGTTTTTGAGGGTAAAAATCGGTTCGAATCTATAATTTTCAAAAGCGGTGTTTTGAAGGAAAACTAGGGACATTTGAGGCACTTCGGTCACCTTAGGTGTCCGTACTGGCTGCGGGACAGGGATTCGGACCCCGATACGCAGATCCAGAATCTGCAGTCCTACCATTAGACGATCCCGCAATACTAGGCTATTTTATCATTACGGGGTTAAATGAGGAAATTACGAATCCAATTTGTCGTCTAAAGGTAAAAAGTTTCCTTTGTTAACAATTTTTCTTCCTGTTTCTTTTTCCAATTTTTCCCTTGCACCTCCGGCAATTCTTCCTCCTCTTTTTGAAACGGCTTTATTCTGATGAAACCCTTTTGGATCTTCAACTCTGGTGATTTCAGTTGTAGCCGCTTCACCTAGTTGAGAAAAAAGAAGTTCTAGGTCATTCATATGGTCACGAAGATTTTCTCTTTTTAAACCTTTCAATTTTTTGTATTGTGAAGGAGTGACACCAAAAGTTGCTTTTGAAATTTCGGCGGTCAAAATCGCATATTCCACCTCCCTTTTAACCTTATGTTTTTTCCATTCATCTGTTAATGTTTCTCTAATCTCGATTCCACGCATTCGTTTTTCTATCCAACTATCAGGATAGCCTTTAGCTTTGTATAATGCTCGTGTTCTTTTTGTAGCAAGTTCAGGATCTTCAATTTCTTGGACTCTTTCGTAACCAACTTTTGCCAACCACATTTTGAATGGTTCTGCTTTAGGGGATGGAATTGCTTGGATAATTCTAAAGATTCCTTCTGTGTTGGCGCAATTTAGCTTTTGTTTTCCGCCAAAAGTTTGAATTAAAAGGGGGGTGGCAATTTGCCCCCACCCTTTAGCTAACACCGTGTCACGGCGGTGCATATCTTTTACGTAACCACTTGGTTGTACTGAATCTGTGAGTGCCGAAATAACATCCACAATTACAAACCACCACTCGTTTTTATAAATTGTCTTACGAATATTTTTACCCTTAAAAATCGAAATTTTTGTATTTGAGGATATATTCATTAATTAACAATAATCCAAATAAAACACGTAGTCAACTGGATGTTATTTATCCAGTTAATTTGTGTAATTTCGGGATTTTGTGAAACAAGTGCGCCACGGCAAAAGAGATTGTACAAACCATTGCAAAGAATAACGGATCAAAAACTGCCTTTCCTACAACAGTCTGACCGATAAAATTAAATAAACTTTTGCCAAAATACATCCAGACAATTTCCAAAATTATTACATGTACAAAAAATACCAAAAAAGATAGATCGGAAATAATCTTGATATATCGATTTTCTTTGTTAAAATTCCCGATAATAAATGTAAACAAAATGATTGTGTAAATTAACACCGAAGGCCTCCATGCAGAATAAAAATTAAGGTAACTACCGTCAATTAAATAATCATGCACACCCTGCCAAGAAACATATGCCGCAAAAACTAAAGTTAAGAAAAATAATATTTTTTTATATTTTATGGCAATATTAATTAATTTTTCTTTGTTTTTGGCTATAAAAATACCAAACAAAAAGAAAAACCAGGAAAGAATTAACACTCTAACTGGTTCGGCAAATCGGAATTGATGAATAGAATAGTCAGAATACAAAAGCCAGCACTCCAATAAACCAAGGATAATAACCGTGTAAATATTGAATAAATATTTTGTTAATCTATGTAGTAGTGGAAAAACAAGATAAAAAATACAAAGTGTAGGGATAAAATATAATTGGTAAGATGCATCTCCTTTAAATAAAACCGTCAAAATATTTTCTTTGTTTTGATTGTATATAAAAAAATAATAAATTAGACTCCAAAAAATATATGGAATTAATATTTTACTAAAACGTTTTTTGAAAAAATCTAAAATACTTAATTTATTATCAAAATTTAATTCTAAAACAAACCCTGAAATTATAATAAATAAAGGAACCGCAAAACGCGCAACTTGATTAATAACAATTGCAAAAGGAAAACCAAGTAAATCAAATTTTACAGTTTCCAAAGTACGTGTGGTTGTATGTATCGCAAGTACCGCAAAAATAGAGACAACTCTTAAAATATCAATCGACACTATTCGTTTATTCATATCTAATTGCTTCGATTGGAGAAAGCCTGGATGCGCGACGCGCCGGGAAAACTCCAAAAAATATTCCAATTCCGGAAGAAATTACAAAAGTTACAATTACGGAAAGTAAATTAATGGAAGCAGGAAAAAATATTCTGACAATTAATACAATTAATGCTGCCAAGATTAATCCCAATAATCCGCCAAGAACCGAAAGTATTAACGACTCAACTAAAAATTGCATTAAAACATCTTTTTGAGTGGCCCCAACTGCCCTTCTTATACCAATTTCTTTGGTGCGCTCGGTGACGGTTGCGTACATAATGTTCATTATTCCTATTCCACCAACAATTAAAGATATCGATCCAATGGCCACAAGAACCATATTAATTATTCCAAAAATTTGATTAACGGTTGAAAGAATTTCGGATTGTTCGGTTACTGAAAAATCATCACTTCTATATCTTTTTAATAAAACTTCCTTTATTAACTCTTTAACTTTTGCAACTTTGTCTTTGGATTCAACCCCAACATATATCGACCAAAATGTTTTGTCTGGATTTAGACTGCCAAATGTGGTTTTATAAGGTATCATCACCGCCTTATCCTGTTGGGTATCTCCCGTTTTTTCCATAACTCCGATTGCCTTTACTCTTATATTTTCAAATCTTATTATTTTTCCGACTGCATCTTCCGGAGAAGGAAAAAGATCATCCGCCAACGAATATCCCAACACCGCAACTTTTGTTCCTGCTGCCACATCTGACTTACTAAAGCGTTCCCCTCCTACAAAATTTTTATTCATTAGGTCAAAATAATCATCGTTAACTCCCATTACATACCCTAATTTTTCTGTAGTCCCGGCTTCAATCTTTGCAGTTTTAAAAAAAACAGGAACTGTATATTTAACATCACTTATTCTAGTAATAGAGTTAACATCTCTTTCATCAAATTTTACCCCTCCCACAAGCCCTGCACCAAAGCCGCCCTCGCCATTTATTCCGCTCCCGGGCATTATCATTACCAAATTAGCGCCCATACTTTCAAACTGCCCCTCAATATAATTTTTAAGTCCAAGTCCTAGGGCAATGAGTAAAACCACAGACATTACCCCAATCATTATTCCAAGTGAAGTTAAAATTGTACGAACTTTATTTCGGCTAAAATCCGCGAATGCAGTTTTTACTAAATTAATAAAATTATTCATGTTAAAAATATTTTTTAACTATTGTGCCATCTTTTACATAAATCTGTCTATTAGTTTTTGCGGCAATATCATGTTCATGAGTAACAATAATAACGGTGACATCAAGGTCTTTATTTAAGTTTTTTAAAATCCCAATTATTTCATCGCCGGTTTTACTATCTAAATTTCCCGTCGGTTCATCAGCCAACAGTATTTTAGGATTCATAATTAAAGCTCTTGCTATTGCAACTCTTTGTTGTTGCCCACCAGAAATTTTGTTAGGAAAAAAATTACGTCTTTCGTAAATACCAAATCTATTTAACAAATCTTCCGCTTTTTTGACCGGGTCAAAATCTAGTTTTTCTTTTACATAAGTAACCGGCAATAAAATATTTTCTAAAACAGTAAACCTACTAATTAGGTTAAATGATTGAAAGACAAAACCTACAGTTCTATTTCTGATTTTTGATAATTCATTATCATTAAGTTTTGAAATATCTTTATTATCTAAAAATATTTTTCCACTCGAGGGGCTATCCAATAAACCTATCATATGCATAAGTGTAGACTTACCGCTTCCGGAAGAACCTAATATACCGATAAATTCTTTTTCTTTTATGTCTAAATTTATATCTGTTAATGCGTTGACCTCTACATCCCCAAGTAGATAAGTTTTGTTTACGTTTTGAAGTTTAATCATCAATCTATTACCAAATCTCCGGCTTTAAAATCGCCCTGAATTTCGGTTCTGTCTTCACCCTCAATACCAACTATCACTCTAACTTTTTTATTTTTATTTCCCAAATATACAAATTTTCCGTCTTTATCAGTATTAATAAATCGCGGGGGGACAAATAAAACATCATTTTTTTCTTGCAAAATAAATTTAACATCCCCAGTCATGCCGACTTTTAATAATAAATCGGTCGGAATATTTTCTAATAAAACTTTTATTTTATAAACTGTTCCCAATTCAGCTGATTTTGGGGTAACTCCTACAAACGAAACTTTTCCGGAAATTGGATTTTTTGGAAATGAGTCCAGATTAATGGAGACAGTTACTCCTTCTTTGATATTAATTACTTCACTTTGGTCCGCGTTGACCTCAAAATAAAGACTCGTTGGATCAACAATCTCCACTATTTTATCTACATAGCTGACGTTCATCCCGGGTGAAGTAAACGGCAAAGAAGCAATTACTCCTGCAAACGGTGCAAAAAGTGTGGAATTATTTAGATTATACTCTGCTGCAATTACGGCATCGTATGCACTATCCCTTGCCGCCTCGGCTGCCGTCCTTTGGGCTTTTTGGGCAAAAGTCTCATCATCCGAATGGCCTTTAACCAAGTCTAGAGTATTCTCTGCAGCAGCTTGGTAGGTTTTTAATGTGTTAAGTGCTTGTTGATATGCGGAATTTAACATCGTCTTGTCCAAAGACACTAAAGCTTGCCCTTTTTTTACCACCTGACCTTCATTTACACCAATCCAAATTAATTTACCACTTGTTGGAAAAAAAAGATTGACATGTTTTTGGGCTTCTATTTGGCCGGTAAGAATTAATTCCTCGGAAACAGTCCCTTTTTGAATTTGAGTAGAAATTTGATTATTTTTGTTTTTATTTTTAATTAAAAGAGTGACCAAAATAACAATAATGCCAAAAATAGCCAACCAAATTTTCTTATTTTTCTTCATTTGAAATTCATATTTTACCTTTTAAAGGTAATTTTGTACAACCAATCCCAAAACCATGATTTTTTGTGCACATTATTTACAGATGTTTTTTCCCATACGGGTTTAGACCAAACAGAAAGAATTACCCATTCCCCACCGGGCCGTAGGCCAGTTGGGCCGGAGGCTTTTTCTACTTTATTAGCCACAACTTCAATTTTGGTGTTTCCATAAGTTTTGTAATAAACCCAATTTCCGGAAGCTCCTTTTCTACATTGATCGGAATTTCTCCACGTTGCCCACGCATCACCTTGTTTTATGCCACGCTCGTAAAGCCGTTGAATTGCGTGGTCTGTCCAAATTACTCCTCCAAAATGGTTATCCATATTATTTTGTAAGTTCTGATAGAATTTCTTTGGAAAAATCTTTTAACTCTTGTTCTAATACTTTATTTATGTCTTTTCCTGTTTTTGTATTTAGATATGCAAAAATTTGAATTTCATCATGGGGGCATTTATGAAATAGTGCTAAAAATTCTTCATGATCTTTTTTATCTAATTTAGATAATATTTTGTCTAATACATTTGTTGTAACAATATTGTCGACCAAATCAATTAGTTCCTTATGTTCTTCTGTGGAAGATGCGCTTTTTTTAATAAAAATATTTACATCATCCAATTTTAATAAATGATCAAAAAAAAGTTTTGACATATTTTATGCTCTCTTTAGTTCAATTCCCATCTCTTCTATTTTATTATATTCCACAGGTCCTAACGGAACTTGATTATAAGGATCATCCACAAAAAAAAGCAAAACCGGTCCTTTTTTATAACGTGACCCTCCCAAGTAATTCATAACTTCAGGGCTTCCTCCAAAGTGTTTTCCTGTCCATGCGGCCGGTCCTGAATCGGCAATATCTGCCACCACTGCGTTTCCATTTATTGTATTTAATACCAATACTTTTCGATATTTATACCAATCACGCAAATATGGTTGTCTTTTGGCCCAATCGGGAAGATATAAAGTCTGAACGACGGCGTACCATTTTTCTCTATCTACATCTGATTCTGTCATTTGGCTTTTTGAATATGCAAAATAACCCCACGCTCCCCGTCCGGGGGCCATACCTTCGTCTTTTTCCGGAATTTTGGGATGTGTTGCCATGGTATCACCAGGATAGCGCATTAAATGTTGTTCGGCTCCAATATATCCGTAAGTAGTGTTAAGGTGCTCACCTTCTAGACTCGCCTTTGTATTTATATTTAGTATTTCTTTAAAAATTTGTTCTAAATTTTTTTCCTGACTTCTATTCAAAGGCCCAATTTTTTCCGGTAAAATTTGGTTTATTAAATTTAATAAATTTTCCTGTTCAGGGATTGACGAGATACCTAATTTTAGGTCAGACACATTTTTAACAATATTTTTGACAACTGAATTTCCATCAACTATCAATGGAGGGTTAAAAAGAAGTGTACCTGTAAGCGCGCCTGTTGTGATAACTTTTGCAGAATGTTCCCTGATTTTAGCTAGATCTATTCCTTTTTCTGCAAAAAATTTTTCTACATGAGGATATTTTTCATTAAAAGATTTTTTGGTTTCTAAGTTTTTTAATTTGAGTTTATTACGGAGAAATTCAGAATTTATTTTCTCTTGTTCAAACTTTAAATATGTCTTTTTGGCAGGTTGAGTCATGACAAAAAATTCTAAATGCTAAATTCTAAATGCTAAGTTAAGACGATCAACAACTTTATCTTTACCCAAAATTATCATTGACTCATTAATCGGTGGAGTAAATTTACTACCGGTTATGGCAATCCGAAGCGTCATAAAAAAGTCACCCACTTTAAAACCATTTTGTTTAATTGCTTCCATAAGTTTGTCATTTAAACTTGTTAAGTTATCAAATTGTTCCATCGTTTGAAAAACACTTAATGCAACCTCTAGGTGTTTTTTGTAATCCTGGCCAAAAAGATTGATATCCACATTTGGATCTTCAAAGAAAAAACTTACAAAAGTTTTTATATCGGAAAGCTTGGTAATTCTGTCTTTAATTAGGGGAATAATTTTTTTAACAATTTGAGGATCAGTGTTATCTGGTAAAAATGGATTAAATAAATTTATTAGTTCGCTGTCTGATTTTTGACGAATGTAAAAGCCATTAAACCAATTAAGTTTATCGACAAAAAATTTTGGATTTGCTTCCTGAAAGCCATTAACATCAAAGTGTTTAACAAAGTCATTAAGAGTAAAAAGTTCACGGTTATCTTTTGGCGCCCAACCTAATAACATAATAAAATTTAGCAAAGCGTCAGGAAGATATCCATCTTCTAAAAATTGTTCAGCGAAAACAGAATCTCGACGTTTTGATAATTTTTTTCCAGTTTGTACAGAAAGAATATCAGTTAAATGGCCTATTTCCGGATGATTTCCGCCAAGATATTTAAATACTAATAAATGAATTGGAGTAGAAGGAAGCCAGTCATGCCCTCGAAGTAAATGGGTAATTTTCATATCCAAATCGTCAACCGCTACGGCCAAATGGTAGGTTGGGAACCCATCCGATTTTAATAATGTGGCATCATAAACAGTATTAGTGTCCCATGAAATCTCTTTACGATGAACAAAATCAAAATACGAAATATTTTCATTCTCTGGAACTTTAAGTTTGACTGCACCTGAAGTTAAATTTTTATTTCTACAAGGATCTCTAAGTTCGTGCGAAAAACCTTCTTCTTTTGCATTTTTAGGTTTACATTGACAATAAAATGCCTGTCCTAAATCTATTAATTTTTCTGCTGCAATTTTATATTTATCCAAACGTTCAGATTGAATATAAAATTCATCCCAAACAATACCAAATTTTTTTAAAGTATCTTTAAGCGCCTCGGTAGATCCTTTTACTTCGCGTTTTTGATCGGTATCTTCAATGCGAAGCAAAAAATCTCCATTTTGACTTTTGGCCAAAGCAAACGCATAAAGGGCAGTCCTAAGGCTACCTATATGCAAAAAGCCAGTTGGGCTTGGAGCAAAGCGAGTTCGGATCTTTCCCATAGCTTCAATTTTACCCTAATCATTGATATTTGTTAATCGATAAATGATAATTGATAAATATGACATCTTTAACAAGAATATCCATCATAGCGCGTAAGACTATTAGATATGGAATATTTGCAGTAATTTTATTAATTATTGGAAATGGAGCCTTAAATATGGGAATTACAATTTACAAAAAGGCTTTTCCGGCCCCACCCCCTCCTCCGACTGTTAAATTTGGAAAGTTAAGTAAAATTCCTTTTCCGGTTCGAGATATAACCGCTAAATTCAATTACAAAGTCGAGACCCCAAACGGTGGACTGCCAACTGATCTACCAACCCAAGCCAAGGTGTTTTTAATGCCCAAACCAAATTCCAACTTGTTAGCCCTTGATATGGCCAAAGCGATTGCCAGAAATTTAAACTTTGAATTTAATCCACAAGAAATTTCAGACACTATTTATTCATTCACCGACCCAAAAGTCCCCACAACATTAAAAATAAATATTATAACTAAAGCATTTTCAATAAGTTATAATTTAGCGCTAGACAATAGTCCATTAAAAAACAAACCGGCAATCGCCGAAATTGCTGCTTCCCAATTTAGATCGTTTTTATCAACCGGGGGAGTACTTCCATCAGACCTTACAGGGGTAACCACAAGTAGCTTTTTAAAATTTACCAACGGAGAATTAGTAAATGCCTTATCTTTGTCTGAATCGGATTTAATTAAAATAAATTTATTTAGAAAGAAAATTGACAATCTTCCTAGCGTTACAGCCATTCCTGATCAGGCAAATGTTTGGGCAATGATGAGTGGAAGTAGAGAAAAAAATCAATCTATTATCGCAGCCGAATACCATTATTTTCCGGTCGATGAAACTCAATATGCAACGTATCCTTTAAAGAGTGTCACTCAAGCTTACACAGAACTTCAAAATAACCAATCCTTTATTGCATCTACAGGTTTAAACAAAGATGGGGATACTATTATAATAAGAAAAATTTATCTTGCTTATTTTGATCCTGATACGGTTGCCGAATTTTTTGAACCGGTTTTTGTGCTGGAAGGAGACAATGGGTTTGTAAGTTATGTACCGGCGGTAAATTCAGATTATTACCAAAGCAATTAATTTGGGTTTACTTCTTGCCATTGATAGTTGGCAAAAATCCAATCAATAAGTTCTTTTGTTTCTCCAAACCTATCTTGTGAACCCAAAAGGGCAATGATGATTTTTTTGTCATCGCGTTCTAAGTAGGTGACCAAATTTTCTCGAGCATTTTGAGTCCATCCGGTTTTTACTCCCATAACGCCGGTTACGTTTCCTAATAATTGATTAATATTATCAATATCATATTTTATATTTCCGGTTTCGTCTGTAATTGTTACATTTTTTGTACCGACAATTTTTGCAAATATTTTATTTCTCATAGCCACTTCTGTTGCCCTGACTAAATCGCGGGCGGTGCTAAATTGAGTTGGTCCATCAAGCCCAATTGGATTTTGAAATTGCGAATTTGTCATAGAAAGTTCTTTTGCTTTTGTATTCATTGACTGAATAAACGCGTCGTATCCTCCCGGATAATTTTGTGCTATTACTTCAGCCGCATCGTTTGCCGAATATACTAATAATGCGTATAAAAGATTTTCTATTGATATTTTGGTTCCATAAATAAGGCCAATTTTTTGACCATCAACTTTTACAATGCCAACTGTAACAATTTGGTTTAATGGAAAATAGTCGAGTGCAACTAATGCTGTAATTATTTTTGTTGTTGACGCCGGAAGAAGTTGTGTGTCCGGATCTTTTTCATAAAGGGCTATTCCGGACATTAAATCAATAGCTAATACGCTTTGGGCAGAAATGATTGGGAATGAATTTGAATTAATTAAAATCGGTATTGATGGAAATTTTTTTGAATTCTTTGTTTGTTTTATTAACGGCGTAGTAATAATTATTACAGATGAGATGGCAGTAGTTGAAATAAATATAAAACTAAGAATTAACAAAAATATAAAATTATTTTTCCTTTTTAGGAACTTCATGGAGTTTTATTAGCCGAAAGTCTTGTATCAATTCGCTCTAAGTCTCTTGGAAAAAGTGAGGCTTCACGAATATTGCTTAGTTTTAAAATATGCATAGTTATTCGTTCCAAACCCAAGGCAAACCCCCCCAATGGAGGGGTGCCAAACTTAAAAGATTGCAAATAAAGTTCGACATCTTTTTCTTTTAATCCCCATTCTTTTAGATTGTTTAAAATACTATTGTAGTCATTAAGTCTTTGACCTCCGCTTGACCACTCAACACCACGCCCTAAAAGGTCGACAGAAAAAGCATATGTTGGGTCTTCCGGGTCAGGATACACATAAAATGGTTTTTTCTTTGTCAAAAAATGAGATATAAAAATAAGCTCGCTTCCTTTTTCCTCAGATGCCCATCTGCAAATCTCCCTCTCATCTTCAGGTGATAAATCTTTTTCATCACGAACGTCTCTGCCGGTTCTTTCAAAAATAATTTGTTGAGCTTCTCTCAATTTTATAACCGGAATTTTTTGGGATAGTTTTGGCAAAGTTGCATCATACATTTTAAGTTCTTTATCGCATTTTTTCTCCACTTCAGAAAAAATAAAACGGATAACATATTCCTCCATCTCTAGCACATCTTTCCATGAGTCAATAAATCCAAATTCAGCATCAAGGCTTGTAGCTTCAGTTAAATGTCTTGTCGTCACCGATGGTTCTGCACGAAAAATATGATTAACACTAAAGACTCTTTCAAATGGGGACACCAATAATGATTTATAAAGTTGCGGACTTTGGGAGAGATAAGCCGAATAACCAAAATAACCGACTTTAAAAACTTCTGCGCCACCCTCGGGAACTGCCGAGATGATTGAGGGCGCTTGAAATTCCATAAAATCTTTTTTAATTAAAGCTTGTCTAAACGCTTCAACTACAACAGCTTGAACTTTAAAAATCGCGGCCTGTTTTGCATTCCTAAGAGTAAGCGCTCTGTAATCAAGAAGTGTCGGTAAATCAAGATTTAATTCTTTTTGACCCATATCAAAAGGTAATTCTCCCGCCAGACTTATTATTTCCAATTTTTCTATCTGAACTTCAATTTGTCCAGTTTCTAATTCTTGATTAATTAATTTTTCCGGTCTTTTAGCTATTGTTCCGATAATAGCTACCACCGACTCAGGCGAAACCTTGGGAAGATTTACCCCAACACATTGAATTATTCCGGTTCTATCTTTTAGATCTATAAATGTGATTTTTCCATGATCACGAATAGTATCCACCCAGCCTTCGAGCCGGACTGTTTCTGCTACCTTGTTTACTGTTTCACCCACAAGAGTTCTTTGCATGAATATATTTTAATCTAGAAAGATTACGAAATCCATCCCAAGTATCTATTGACATAGTTCATCAAATTATGTGTAATACAATCGGATTATGGAATTTTCAAGATTAAATAGAACAATTCGCATTAACCTCTTTAAGTAAAGGGGTTGGCGTTTTGGCTAAAAAAACCAAAAAATTAACCTCTTTTTACAAAGAGGTTTTTTTATTTTAAAACATGGCAACAACAGAAAGATGTGATTATTACAACGATTGCGCTTTTGTGATGTATCGCAAAAGTCGTCCGGACACAAACATGGCACCATTACCGGAAAACGGTAATTGTGGCATAAATTCTGACGAATGTTTAAGAAGAAGATATCAAGAAGCTAATACGGAAGACCGCAATCGTATGAATAAAATTTGTCATGTAACCGATATTTCCAGTTACCGTCTACCTATTTCAGCAAACGAAATTGACGTTGTCTATCCAAAACTACCAAACAACAACGGCAGGGACTTTAGAAGGATAATAGGAGGGGCACATAGATAAAATAATTAGACCGATAAATCTCTAATTTTTAGTTGGATAGATTTGTTTCCATTCCAAATGTTTTCTTCTACGGCATAAACCAGATCTATTTTTTCTCCTTGCTTGAGATTTGGATATTCCTTGGCTCCATTAAAAAATATAGCTTCGTAAGCTATCAAGTCTTGCCTTACTTGAAGTTTATAATGACTTTTTGTGGATCCCACTATTTTTAATTTTTCAATAACTACATTATTACTAATAAATAGTGGAGACGGATTTCCTAAACCCAATGGTTCAAATTTCTTTAATATGTTAATAAATTCATTTGAGATTTGAGAAAATTTAAGTTGACAATCAATTTTAATTTTCTTAATCAACATGTCAGAAGTCAATAACCCCACTGCAAATTTATTTATTTTGTCTGTAAATTCAGAGATTTTATTTGAATTTATTGAAAACCCGGCTGCCATTGGGTGACCTCCTCCTTCTGTGTGCAAATTAACATTTCTTATTGCTTCAATTATATTAAAACCCGCTATAGATCTAGCCGACGCTTTGGCTATATTATCTTTTAGAGATAAAACAACCGCGGGTCGGTAAAACTCCTCTACCAACTTTGCTGCAGCCAAACCAATAACTCCTTCGTGATATTTTTCATGCGCTAAAACTATAATTAATTGCTCTTTAATATTTTTGTAAGAATTTCTGGCATGTAAAACTACTTCATCTACAATCTTTTGTCTTTCTAAATTAGTATCTCCAATATTTTTTGCAATTATTTTTGCTTTGATAAGATCACGCGTACAAAGCAATCGGAGTGATTCCAATCCATGTTTAAGTCTACCCATCGAGTTAATCCTTGGGGCAATAATAAAACCTACTTCGTAGGTCCCTATTTCTTTAAGTTTGGATTCTTCTCTTAAAGCTATTAATCCAGGTCTTTTAGTGTTATTTAATTCAATCAATCCAAATTTAACTATTGAATGATTGATGCCAGTAAGAGGTAGTTGATCGGCAATAGTCCCAATTGCGGCTAAAGATAATTTTTCCCGTATTAAATCTTTTGATACCTCGCGAGCCAAAAACCAGGCTACCGCCGATCCGCTGATTTTAGTTGTATAAATAAGTGCCTGTGGTTTGGGTAATTTATTACCGGCTTGATGATGATCGGTAATAATTACATCAATTCCTAATTTATTAATTATTTTTATCTTTTCCTCTGCTACTATCCCATGATCAACTGTAATAATAAGTGATAGTTTTGGATCCTTTTCTTTTAGCTTTTTGACTGTTTTTAAATTTATTCCATATCCTTCAGAAAATCTTTCGGGTATGTGGGGCAAAACAAAAACTCCAAGTGAGTGAAGAGCTTCCCATAAAATTGCCGTTCCGGTAATCCCGTCCGCATCATAATCACCGTAAATAATTACATGTTCATTATTTTTCTTGGCAATCTTTATTCTACTGATAGCTTTTTTAATTTCTGTACTCAAAATCCCAACAGATTTAAGTGAAATTTTTGTAGGATCCTTTGGTAAAAAAAAATCATCTTGCGCCTTTGCTGTTTTAATTCCACGATTTTCTAATAACAAGGAGATTAATTCCTTATTTGTGGAAACTTCTTTTTTATTAATTATTTCCCATTTCATACTGCTATAATTTAACCTATATGAATAATTATGTCCAATTACCCAAATCTGTTATTGATATTTTGGAAAAATTCCAAGATGCAAAATTTGAAATTTATATAGTTGGTGGGGCTGTGCGCGATATTTTGATGGGCAAAATAATTAATGATTGGGATTTTACAACCAACGCAATTCCTGAGGAAATATTAAAAATAATTCCGGATGGTTTTTATGATAATCAATTCGGGACAGTTGGGTATATGTCTCCCGAGTTTGAAAAACCATTTGAAATAACCACTTTCAGGTCCGAACAAGAATATTCAGACGCACGTCATCCCGATAAAATTTCTTGGGGAAAAAGTTTAAAAGAAGATTTGGCTAGACGAGACTTTACAATCAACGCGATGGCGCTAAGCTTTGTACTAGGTACTAAGTACAAAGTACTAAGTACTAACGTAGTCGATTTATATGGTGGGCAAAAGGATATTGAAAATAAGATTATTCGTGCCGTTCGCGATCCTAACGAAAGATTTTCAGAAGACGCACTTCGCATGATGCGAGCAGTAAGGATTGCTACTCAATTGGATTTTGCTATTGAAGAAAAAACATTACAAGGAATTAACAAAAATGCACCGTTAATAAATAAAATTGCAAAAGAAAGAATCAAGGAAGAACTTTTTAAAATTATCGCAAGTCAAAATCCATATAACGGAATTATACTCCTACAAAAATCCGAACTTATGCAAGAGATTATGCCCGAATTTGAAAAATGTTTTGGTGTTGAGCAAAAATCTCCGGGTAGGCATCATATTTACGATGTTGGCAATCATTTATTAATGTCGTTAAAAAATTGTAGGTCAACTGATACTGTAACGCGTTTTGCCACTTTAATACATGATATTGGAAAACCACAAACCTACAGAAAACTCCCAAGCGGAACAATTACCTTTTACAATCACGAAATGGTTTCAACAAAAATTGCACAAAATTTGGCAGATAGACTTAAATTTTCTAAAAAAGAAAAGGACAAACTATTAACACTGGTTCGCTGGCACCAATTTAGCGTAGACGAACACCAAACTGATTCTGCAATAAGACGAATGTTAAAAAATATCGGAATAGACAACATGGAAGATATGTTAGCTCTTCGAGTGGCTGACAGGTTAGGTGGTGGTGCAAGAGAAACCTCTTGGAGGTTGGAAGAATTTAAAAGACGTCTGATAGAAGTTCAAAAACAGCCCTTTACCGTGGCAGACCTTAAAATTAGCGGAAATGATGTAATGAAAGAATTAAATATCGCGCCAGGGCCTGAAGTTGGTAAAATTCTTAATAATTTATTTGAAAAAGTAGTTAATAAAGAAATTGAAAATGAAAAAAAGGTATTACTTGAAATGATTACTAAGGTTTCTTAAATTTCTTTTGAAGATTATCCCACGTAACCAAAATTGAAACCGCCACAAATGGTGAAGAATAGGTTCCTGAAATTGTTCCAATAAGAAGTGCCACCGAAAACCACTTAACAGTTTCCCCTCCCATAAGAATAAGTGCCGCAAGCATAAAAATTATCGTAAAAGAATTATTTAAAGATCTAACCATTGTTTCATTAAGAGCCTTATTGGCAAGTTCATAAATATTTCCAATGAATTTGTTTTGAGATTCACGAATTCTATCATAGACGACTATCGTGTCGTGAACAGAAAACGAAAGTATAGTAAGCATTGCAGTAACAAACAAAAAATCAATTTCCGCGCCAAAAAAATGTCCCAACAAAGAAAACGAGCCCAACAATACCAATGAATCATGAAGTGTTGCCAATGTCGCAGAAATTCCAAATTTAAAACTTTTGAATTGATAAGCAATCCAAAATAAAATCAAAGAAGCAGAAATACAAAGCGCAATCACTGTTTTTTTAATTAACTCCGGACCTATTGAAGGTCCTATATTTTCAAACCGAATTTCTACTCCTCCGGATTCTTTTAAATTTTGTCTAATTTTATCTGACTTTTCTTTTTCCATGGGACTGTAATTAAACACCTTAGTATTACCATCCGGAAACTTATATTCCATAACAATCCCACCGGTAAAATCAATTCCAATCTTAAAACCCCATTTAGCAATAGAAAAAACTCCGGATCCAATAACAATCACGGAAATTAACAAATATACAAAGCGATATTTCATCCAGTTAATCATTTTTTATTTTTACCATCTTTGACAAAAACTCGTAAAAGATTTCTACTCACAAATATTCCGGTAAATAATGAGATAAATATACCTAATAATAGTGTAATTCCAAATCCCCTCACCGGGCCAGACATTGGTAAAAAGGTCCAACCCAAGGGATTAATTAAAATTAATGCAGTAATAATTGTAGCAAAATTAGCATCCCGGATTGAATCCCATGCTCGTCCAAATGAAATTTCCAAAGCATCTGAATAATTTCTTTTTAACTTTTCTTCTTTAAATCTCTCAAAAATTAATATATTGCTATCTACCGCCATTCCAATTGACAACATAAAACCGGCAATTCCCGGAAGGGTCAAGGTGACTGGGATTAATTTATACAGTGCTAATGTAATTAATCCAAAAATTATTAAGCCAAAATCAGCGACCAATCCCAAAAATCCGTATGAAACCACCATAAATATACACACAATAACAATCCCTACTACTCCTGCGATTATGCTTTTTTGGATTGATTCGGCTCCCAATGTGGCACCGACTGTTCTTTCTTCGACTAAATTAATCGGAATTGGCAGTGCCCCGGCGTTAAGCTGAACTGAAAGTGCTTTTGCTTCTTCTATTGTAAAATTTCCGGTAATTTGGGCATCACCACCAACTATCTTTGCTTGAACTCTAGGAGCAGAAATCATTTGGCCATCTAGCACAATCGGTAAAACTCGACCAATGTTTTTACCCGTAATTTCGGCAAATTTATCTCCACCTTGTTTTGTAAATTTGAGTGCGATTGCAGGTTTACCATTTTGGCTATCAAATACCACTTGGGCGGATTGTAGGTCTGCACCGGTTAATGTGGTTGCCACAGGAATTGCAGAGGCTGAAGATGTTTTTGTCGCAGGAATATCTTTTATTTCAAAAAAAATTAACTGGGCAGTTTTACCAATTAAGGTAATTGCCTCATTTGTATCTTTAATCCCGGGAAGTTCAACTACTATCCTATCTTTACCCTCAAAAGTTGATGTTTGAACTGTTGGTTCGGATATTCCAAACAGATTAACTCTTCTTTCAATAACATCTCTAACTCCTTCAATCGCCGTTTTCTTTTTATCTGCCGCAATTTTTGATGTATCCGCTTCAAAAACCAAATGGCTACCACCCGCCAAATCAAGCCCAAAACGCATATCAAAATTACGTTTAATTGTGGTATTTGCAATTTTTATATCTAAATTTGGCCGATTAAATTCCTTTCCTATTAATGAAAATTTTGAAGGGATGCTTATATACAAACACCCCAAAGCCAATATACTAATTAATATTAATTTTTTGATAGGAGTTCGGAACATAAGATTTAATTAACTAAATCTTCCTCATTTCCAATTACCATGACACGGCTCGCGGAAAGTATTCCCAAAAGGAATGGGTCACGCCTTTTTTTTCTAAATTCAAACTCTTCCCTACTCATAACCGTGTAATTTATTTCGAACCCTCGTTTACTTTCTTCCGTGCGGATTAATGCTGAAAGTTCCGGTAACACGACCTCTCCAACAACTAAGATATCTACATCATCTTCTCTTTTTCTTGCCTTTCCCTCTATGAATTTGCCTGAAAACATTACAAATGATACTTTTCCAATCTTATTTTTATTTTCTATTATTGATTTACCCAATCCTGTGGTTTTGGCAGTCATTGAAAGTAAATCTTGAAAAAAAGAATATTCCCGTCTTGGAGAATAATAAATCCTATTTCCTCTTGGTTCTTTTCGTAACACACCGTCTTTTTCTAGTTTAGCCAGTTCACGTCTGACTGCATTAACTTCTTCACCAACTTTACGAGTTATTCCACGTACATGATGAATTTCTTTTAGATCCGAAAAAAACAACTCTATAACTTTAATTCTCACCTTTGAAGTGATGATGTCGCTTAAATTAGCCATCTGGTTTGGAGCAGTTTATTATTAATAACTAACATTATTTTCGATCGGTAAAACCTCTATCCAAGTTTGACCGCGTACCATTTGAATCTCTTTTCCATTTGTATCATAAAAAACTTCTCTGTCAAGCTCGGAATCTTTTTTCCAAGTCCCAACATTTGCAATCCCGTTTTGAAAGACAATAGATTTACCGGTACCAATAACCCCATAAAGCATGTGTTTTTCGGTGTCAATCGGGCCAGTTTCTTTGGCAAACATAATTACCACATTCGAAGCTGATAACTGGGGTTTATTTAGTTCCCAATCATTGTGCGCTAATCCTCCGTTAAATCTTTTATATAAGTTGGTAGTAGAATCATATTTCCACTCAACGTCATAACCCGGCATGCTTGCCCAAAAATCAAATTTAATATTTGACACAGTCGGAGTAGTTAGTGCTTTTCCGTCCTGGAATATCCATTTTCTAAATCCTTTTGTCCAAACTACACCTTTGTCGTCTTTGTAATTAAACCCTCTTTTGGATGCTTCTTTCCAAACCTCATCGAGATTAGCCACAACCGCATGTTCCCAAGCAGATGGAGTCGAACTTAAACGATATTGATCCCGAACTATTATTGGATACCCAATGTTATAGCCACCATCAAAATTATTTCCGGTTGTGCCACCAAACCAACCTAATTTTTCAAATAATGTTTCTGTATTTGCTAAAGGATTACTTTGAGATTTTGGTTTAACACCCCCAGGACAAGTATTGCAAATTGTGTTTGCACCGCCCTGATGTAAATAAATCGGGTCTGTACCATATCCAGCAGCCAAAGCTATAAAATAAACCCTGGCGCTCCTTAGAGGAGCCGCCAAAACAGTTTCTGCAGAAGCGCCACAATAAAAAATCGAAAGGAATCTGGTTATTCCTCCTTCTGCTACAGCTTCATAAACAACATCTGCACTTGAAAGTCCCGACTCCGGCCTGGCTTCAGTATGATTTTCGATCATCATGGCAATAGGACGTCTGCTATTCCAAATATCTTCTTCTGCCTTTGTAAATTTCTGGCCGTTAATTGGACATTCTTGAGTTTTTGGAAGATTTGCGTTTATCTTTGATTTTTTACCGCTTTGGGATGTTTGACTACTTTTATTTTGAGGTGCAATTATTGAAAACACCAATAACGACAAACCCACAGAAATCAAAAATAACCCCAAGAAGCTTGCAATCAATGTCGACTTATTCGCGTTAAAATTAATTTTCATAACGTATTATCTACTGTATCACTATTTACCTCTTTGTGCATCAACCAATGCCTTTTTTTCTTCATCCGATAACTCTACTTTTGACTTACCGTTACTAACATCCTTCATATAAACCCTTGTTCTATCTCTTGTATGGAGGCTGGTTATAATAATCCCAGAATTGTAGTCATCTAATATTGCCAAGCTAAAACTATGATCGCCTCCTAATTCTTTAAACGGATTAAACCTAATCAAACCCACCTTTTGAATATGAGATTTTGCATTTTTTTCCAGTAATTCTAGCCTGTTTTTTAGTAATTTTATTTCTTTAGTATTTATTTCCCCTTCAGAAATTATTTTTTCTAATATTTTTTTTAAATCAGATGTGTTTATATTTTTGGTTAATTTTTTATATATTGAATAAAAATTATAATAAAGAACGCTCAAAAGCACGAGCCATGCGGCAAAAAATGATAAGATGATTAGATTTAAATTTTGCATTATTAAATGTTAATGAGAATCCAGACATTTTTACATTTGACAAAAAGACTGTCAAGATTGTAAAGCATTGTTATTCGTAGTAAATTACCTTAATGACGTCACACCGCACAAAAAAAGATAAAATAAGTCCACATTACAATTTTTTGGTGTCATGGAAGCCAGAACACAGCGCTGTCAATAGGGAACAAATAACAACAAAAAACAAATCTACAAATTCCAATACTTATAAGAAAAAAGCCGAATATTTGGCTCAAGCAGGATTGAACCTAAATTATAAAAAACGTATTCTAAAATGTTTATTATTAGTTAGCCTCATGCTAATCTTAGAGCTAGTGATATACTTGGGCTGGAAAAAGTTTCTGTCCTAAGAAAGGGGGTGACATACAAATAATGTATTGTGTAAAATGCCGTGCCAAAAGAGAAGGCAAAGACGTTCAGGAAGTTACCATGAAAAATGGTAAAAAAGCTTCCAAAGGTGTTTGCGAAGTCTGTGGTACAACCATGTTCAAAATCGGAGGAAATAAATAACCTTCGACAACGAATATTTTAAACAAAAGGGCATCCCGCTATGACGGGCCCCTTTTGTGTTTTTGATTATTCCTGTATTTTTGGCCTATATTGTAATGCTTCGGCAATGTGAACAGTATCTATATTTTTTTCTCCAGCCAAATCAGCAATTGTTCTGGCAATTTTTAGGACTTTAAAATAACTTCTCGCCGAAAGATTCATAGTAGAAACTGCGTTCGTCATTAAAGCTTTTGACCCTTCTTCTATATCACAATATTTTTTAACGTCCCGTGTGGCCATTTCCGAATTATTTCGAATTCTAGTTCCATCAAACCTTTTTATTTGTAAGTTTCTTGCAGTTTGGACTCGTTTTTGAATTTCACAAGATGTTTCTCTTTTTGTTTTATCGTCAACCAGTTTTTGTGTTTCAACTGCAGGAACATCAATATGAATGTCAATTCGGTCAAGAATTGGACCAGAAATTCTTTTTTGATATCTGGTAACCATTCCAGGCATGCAAGTACAAGCTCTTTTTGCATCCCCAAAATATCCGCACGGGCAAGGATTACTTGCGGCAATTAATAAAAATTTTGCGGGGTAAGTGACTGATCCTTTTGCCCTTGAAATTGTCACAACCCCATCTTCCATTGGTTGACGAAGAGACTCCAGTACATGACGAGGAAATTCCGGAAATTCATCCAAAAAAAGAACACCTCTATGTGCTAACGAAATTTCCCCGGGCATTGGGTTACCTCCGCCACCAATTAATCCAATACGGCTTGTGGTGTGATGCGGACTCCTAAAGGGGCGTTTTGTAATTATCGATTCTCCTTCCGGCAAGTTTCCTGTAATTGAGTAAATTTTAGTTACTTCCAATGCCTCGTCTTCGGTTAGTGTTGGCAAAATTCCCGGTAATGCCCGGGCCAACATTGTTTTTCCTGACCCAGGTGTTCCACGGAGAAAAATGTTATGTCCTCCCGCTGCTGCAATTTCTAAGGCTCTTTTACTCTGCTCCTGACCAACCACTTCCGAAAAATCAAATTCCGCCTCACTTCTGACTAATAAATTTTTAAGATCTATTTTTGAACACGGAATTAGTTCAATTGATTTATTAAAAAATCTGACTAATGACAATAGTGATTCAATTGGGTAAATATTTACCCCAGAAACTACGGCGGCTTCTGTTTCGTTAATTTTTGGAACATAAATGTACTCAAACTTCTTTTCTTTGGCTAAATAAGCCAGTGGTAAAATTCCATTGGTATGCCTTAGAGTTCCATCAAGTGATAATTCACCAAAAAACAAAGAACTATCTATTTTAGGTGCAATTTGACCAGATGCTATTAAAATTCCTAAAGCAATTGGCAAATCATAGGCCGGTCCGGCCTTTGGTAAGTCAGCAGGAGCTAGATTAACTGTAATTCTGCTAATTGGAAAATCAGCCCCGCTATTTTTAATAGCACTTCTGACCCTTTCTTTTGATTCTTCAACAGCCTTGTCGGGAAGACCAACAATTGTAAAACTAGGAAGTCCCTGAGAAGCAACATCAACTTCCACTTCTACCAAAGTGGCATTTAATCCAATTGTTGCTCCGGACTTTACTTTTGCGAGCATATTTAAATTTACCACAAATATACAAAAAATGGACAAAGGGTTGTATAATATATGTACTCTGGAGAAAGGATGATCGCTACGTTCAGTTCGCATGAACGTAGAGGAAAGTCCAGGCAGCAGAAAGCAGGGTGTCCAGCGCAAGCTGGAGATGGATTTTTAAGGGTAACCTTAAAGTCTAGCCAGTAAAGAGCCACAGAGACTACAACTCAACCCAAACCGAATAGGTTTAAGGTTAGAGGGTGAAAAGCTCGCAAGAGACCCTTAGCAAGCAAAAGAGGTTTACCCCTCCGTAGCTTTAGCAAAGGGGGGTAATCCTCCCCGCTGCAACCTCCGAAAGACACGTTATAGGGGCTTTCCCAAGTGTCAGAGTTCGAGGGCAGACCCGATTAAACCGGGTCAACAATACGAAAGTATTGTTAGACAGATGATCGTCTAGAAACAGAACCTGGCTTACTAATCTCCAGAGACTAAAATACCGCCGAAAGGCGGTTTTTTAGTACCAGAATAGCGAGTAGCAAGCTACGCTTACTAATCTTCAGAGCACTTGGATTACTTATCTCCCTCTCATGTATTCCTTAAAAATAATTTGAAGCATTAATACAACAGGAACAGATACCAAAGCTCCAACTACTCCTGCAATTCTAAATCCAATTGCAAGTGAAGCTAAAGTCACAATTGGGTTTACTCCTGCTGATTTTTCCATCACTTTTGGAGCCAACACATATCCTTCCAATTGATGTACCAAAAAGACTAGTCCGGTTGTAGCTAGCCCCATTACAGGAGAAATGCTTATGCCGATTAAGATAATCGGTACGGAAGCTACAATTGCTCCAACTGTAGGAACAATTTCCAAAAGTGCCATAAAAATCGACAACGGCAACGCGTAAGGAATTCCCAGAATAATTAATCCAATATAAGTAATTACTCCCATAACCAACATTAAAATTAACTGGCCCCTAGCCCAATTGCCCAAACTTTTTTCAATTCCGTTTAAAATTCTATCAAAGGTTTCTCTTTTGTCTTCTCCAAAGACTGAACTTAATTGATCATCTAATTTTTCTCTATATAAAAGCATATAAAAAGTAAAAATCATAACAGATATAACTGCAAAGATATTTGAAAAAATTGATACCCCAACTTTAAGAACCTGCCCGGGAACTGTTGTAAATTGACTGACTAATTGATTCATTGTCTGGTCATTAATTAACCCAGTAATTACAGGATTTTTAAGAAATGAAGGAAAATTTTCAACAAAATTACCCGTTTCTTCAATAAGTGGGGGTAAAATACTGGTTATTGCTCCCGCTAGAATTCCAATAATTAAAACATAAGTAATAAAAATAGCTAAAACTCTTGGGACTCTCCACTTGGTTAATTTTGTAACCAATGGGTTTAATATTGTCATTAACAATAAGGCTATAAAGATAGCAAACAAAATGTCGCCAATTGTGTATAAAAACCACAATAACCCCAAAAGAAGAATTGTAAACACTATTGTTTTATGGGAAATTTCAATTTTTCGCGGCATTGCCCTTAAAGATACCATTTTTTAACTAATTTATCCACGTTCTTGGCAAACTCAGCATTGGAAACATCAAACCATTTAATTCTGGTGTCTTTTTTGAACCAAGTCATTTGGCGTTTGGAATAGGCAATTTCTGACCTAATCCATTGAGATGTAATAAAATCTTCATCAACAACATTTTCAAAATAATCGCGCCAAATTCCATAACCCATTGACGACATTGATTGAGATTCCCATTTGACACCAGATTTAAGTAAGGTCAGAACCTCATTTTTTATTCCGTTTTTAATTCTTTCACTAACCCGCATTTTTATTCGATTATCTATAAAATCCTGAGGAGCTCCCAATCCGATTTGCAAAGAGTTAAATAAAATGTTTTTATTTTTCATTTTTCTTTCATCTTTCTGATGGTTAATACCCCACATGGCAATTTCAATTGCCCTTATTAGACGTCTTGGGTTTCCTTTATCTGAAGAGTTCATTTGCCCAGCTCTTATTGGATCAAGCTGTGCGAACATGTTAAAAAGCTCATCTACATTTTTATTATCCATACTTTTTCTGATGTTTTCGTTTTTGGGAACTTCTGCTGTAGGAATGCCATCAACAATCGCTTTAATATAAAGCCCGGTTCCACCGACCAAAATCGGCAGTTTACCTCTTTTAAGGATATCCGCAACAATTCTTTTTACAAATTTAATATACTGGGAAACATTATATTCATGTCTGGGGTCGGCCAAGTCATACCCCCAAATTTTTACACCCTGCCTGCCGGCAGGCACGGCTTCGACTTCGTAATATCCATATTTTCCAAACCAGGGAAATTTAATTTTTACGTTTTTTGGTAAATCTTTCCCGGTTCCAATATCCATCCCTTTGTAAACCTGTCGGGAGTCGGCAGAAATTATTTCACCATCAAATTTTTTGGCCAAAGAAATAGAAAGACGTGTTTTTCCTGTCGAAGTTGGGCCGCAAATTACTAATAATTTCTGCATAATTTTAGATAATGCCGCTAAATACGCCTAGTTGATGTTTAATTTGTATTTATTCACCCAAAGTATAACACGCTACCTATTTGGTAACTTGTCTTTTGAGTTTTTTACCTGGAGTAAAACGGGGAGACCAATGATCTTTGATTGTTACAAATTTTTCTGTTTTAGGAATTTTAACTGTCTTTCCGTCCATCCTTTTTCTCATGAATGTTCCAAAACCGGAAAGAACAACTTTTTCTCCTTTTCCCAACACTCTTCCTATTTCTTCCAAAAATACTTCGACTGCTTCCTCTGCTGCTTTTTTGGTTAGATGCGCTTTTCTGGCAACTTGATTAACAATTTCAGCTTTTGTCATATTCGTGTCAAGAATACGGCAAGAATTAACAAATGTCAAGGAAAAAATATGAGTATTGAAGATGATCCAAATTTGCCTTTCATTATAGTTTCTGTCATTATTCCCCCAGTAGCACATGATTCTTACACTTCCCCATCACGATCCCAACGGTAAGTTTAATTCTAAATTAAAGGAAAACTTGCCTAGATTACAAACTTTGTTTAATGGAATATGCATTAGTATTTCCCCAATAACTTATCGAGATAATAAAAACTTTATAGATATCCTCACGCTGAATAAAGTTAACACATTTGTTAATACTGAAGGAAGCTCAATAGGAGATCATTACAGAAATGCATTAAAATTAGCCATTAATATATCCCAAGAAAACGAATATGTGCATTTTGGTTTTTTGGATAGAATTCTTTTTGCGCTTGAAAAATACACAGATAATTATTTAACAGATATCATAAAACCACCCAAAAGTGATTTGTTGGTTTTTGAAAGATCAAAGTCGGCATGGAGCACCCACCCCAGTAATTATGAGCACATTGAAAAACATATAACAAAAATGTTTTCTTATTTATTACACAAAGAACTTGATTTGAATTTTTGCGCACTCACTATCAAAACTGAAAAAGCTAAGATTATCTTAAAAAATTCAGTCAGCAATTCTTACAATGTTGCCGGTGAATGGATAATAGATGCCTTAACTGATAAAATGAGTTTAACTACTAAAAAGGTGGATTGGCTATCTTGGGAGGATCCGTATTGGGAAAAAATATCCCCAACAAAGCTAAAAACTATTAGGGAAAACAGTTCGGAAGAAACCTATAAACGCTTGTTATCCGCAGCGGAATTTATCACGCTGATTAAGGATAAAGGAATTACAAAACTTGGTTAGTTATTTGGTCAATAAAGCACAATCTATCATGAATTTTGTCTGTGTTTCCATTACAGGCAACTAATGCCTCAGATGCACACCCACCATCGCATCGTACCCCAAATTCGTGACAAGAATGACATTTTTCGTCCTTTTTAATATTTCTATATCTGTTTAATCCCTTGCCGTCACGCCATATTTCTAAAAGATCCATTTCTCGAATGTTGCCTCCACAAAACTTCCGCCCCAAGCCAGCTAAATGATCACAAGGGTAAATATTTCCTTCACAATCCATAAAGATATTTTTTCTAGCCACACAAGGTTCCATCTGAAAAAAGGGGTGATAATACCTTGGCTGTTTACTAAATATATTAAAATAAATAAAAGATTTTGATTCAGGCTCCATTTCAGTTTGTAGCTCATTAAATCTACGAGATACCCCCATCATTTCTGCTGGTGTTAGTAAATCAGCATTAAGATTTTCACTGGCATTTCCTAGATTTCTCATAGGTATTACACTTACATATGTATGCATTTTGTTAGCTAGTCTCAAAATATATTCCAATTGATCTATATTTTTTCTTGATAAAGTCATATTTATTCTCGTATCAACCCCTTTATTAATTAGTGTTGTTATTGTATTTACCGCTTTGTTAAATGTACCCACCCCTCGGATAGAATCATTGTATTTTTGTCCACCATCTAAACTGATCACTACTTCTTGAATTCCTGCATTAATTAAACCTTCAATATATTGTTGGCTCATCATGCCATTAGAATTTAAGGACATCTTTAATCCAACTATTCTACCGTATTGGATAAAATCTTTTAACTTAAGGTGGGTACTCGGCTCTTTGCCAGTAAATCTTACAATCATCCCTCCGATATCGCGAAATCTATCAAGAAAGTTAATAATTTCAGTGCTGGAAAGTGGATTGTTCGCCTTTCGCTCACCCTGATAACAATCGCGACAATGCAGGTTGCACCTAGATGCTATTTCTAGATAAACACTAAGTGGGGCTGATAATATATTTTCCGGAGTGTTACCATTCATAACTATCTCCTGAGTATTTCCATTCAAAGTATCTAAATCCAGGTTCACAGGAAAAGGGCTATTAGCTTGTAATTTTGAAGATTTATCTAATTTTCCACTTAATGAAGCAATAACTGAATTTGTCTGTTTTTCGTCTAATAAATTATATTCGCCTTTTTCACGATCAAAAACGATACTTTTTATGGGCGACTCGATAGGTTCACGATTGGCCGGCTCTTGTCGAAACATAAATCTTTCCATATTATTTTTTATCGTTAATTAAAGTTTCGTAATTTAAATTCCAATGAGCTGCTTGCCAACCTGTATTACAATTTGCACATAATTTTGGATAGTTACCCTCTATATGCATTTTACGATATTGGTCATATGCAGTTTTCCATATCCCTAAAATTGACGCACCATTTTCATTTAGATCTCCTAATACAGCAGTTTCATTCCAATCAATATAACAAAGTGTTATTTTTCCCATCTCGTTTATGTTGACGCGTGTCCATAACGCGGCGCACGGATATCTAGTGTCTTCTAAACTTATCTTTTCAGTAATTTTTCCGCCATATGAATGGTACGATCTAAATATTGGCTTATCTACAACTCCCGTCCATTTTAATCTAAACTCTTTTGCTTCAAAATAATTTTCCGGTTGAATCAGGAATGATGTAATAATTTTAGTTTTGTAATTTCCAAAATTTCGCATTTGTATTAATTGGCGAAGATTGTTTTCAACTAAAGATAAACTACCAGAACGTATTTTTTCATATGATTTTTGAGTTATTGCATCTAAACTAATATCTATAGCGTCAACTCCAGATTCCAAGAGATTCCCAATACAATTTTCATTTAACAAATGACCATTCGTGATTAATACAATTTTTCCAGAAGTATTAGCCTTAGCATATTTGATCATATCTGTTAATTTTGGATGTAACAAAGATTCCCCCCTACCAAGAAACCTAAGTATTGGTTCATTTGGAAAAGTTTTTATTTCAGTTACAATTCTTTCAAGCACATCTTCAGACATGAAATGCCGTCTATACGAAGGGGAATTTGAGTATATGGGATAGTAACATTGTTTACAATTTAAATTACAAACATTTGAAATTCCGACCTGAATCAAAGAAGGGTAATAGGGTTTGCTTAATTTCTCTCTTACTGAATCCAGTGTATCTGGTTTTGCGCCTATTAATAATGCTTCATGAGCAAAAATCTCTTCAGAAACCTCACGGAAACTCTGTTCCCTTTCCATTTAGCGTGGATTATAGCACAAACACTAAAGGAAATATTAAAATCCGTAAGAAGATAATGATATGTTGCCGATTCTTAATCTTGGTAAACTAAATCGTTGTTTTTTGCATAATATACTTCCCGGGACTGTGGTAAAAGCTAATTTGTAGTTTGTTGATTCAAGTAATTTTTCTGCAGCTTTTGTATCAATCCCGTATGGATAGGCAAAAACTTTTGGAGAATTTAAATTATGTTCGGTTAGTTGCGTATCGGCAGTTGAAATTTCATATTGTAAGGTTTGGATATTTACCCCAACATTTTTATGTGACCAAGTATGGTTTGCAAAAAAGATTGAGCTTCCGATATCTTTTATCTGGTTCCAAGTTAAATATCCCGAGTTTTCCATAAGTCCGGTTGGCAAAAAGACAACTGCTTTAAACCCAAATTTTTGTAATATTGGGTTAGCTTCCGTTGCAAAATCGGAATATCCGTCATCAAAAGTTATCAAAATACTTTTGGGTGGAATGGGTGTTCCGTTATCAAAAAAATTAATTAAATTGTCAACTGGAATTGTCTGATATCCTTTATCTTTAAGGTACTGCATTTGTTTATCAAAATAATCCGTATAAGTGGAAATTGAAGTTTGTTTGTTTGCCTTTGCTGACTCTTCTGATTGGACATGGTGATACATTAAAACAGGCAAGTGAACACACGGACCGTATAAAGCATTCATTTCAGCAAAAGTTAATGGCCGTGGAGTTGGTGTGGGGCTGGGTGTGGAGGTTGGGGTTGGTAAAGTTTGCAAATTAAACTTGTTTAAAGATTCTTTTTTAATTATGATTCCAGACTTGATTGAAGACTTATTTAATATTGAAAATAAACCACTTAAGAGTACAACAAGTAAACTAATCAAAAGATGTATTTTGTTTTTATTTGGCCGAGGTTGTTTCTGTGGCCCTGACTTCCCTAATGACACTGACTTTAATTTGTCCTGCATATTCTGCTTCTTTTTCTAATTTTCTGGCGATATCACGCGCCAGTACTGTAAGTTTATCATCATCCACCTCTTGTGGGTTAACAATTACACGAACATCACGCCCTGCCTGAAACGCAAAAACTTGTTCAATTCCGGGGAAAGCCTTGGCCACATCCTCGATTTTGACCATTCTTTTGACATAATCTTCATGCGGTTCGTATCTGGCTCCAGGACGACTTCCGGAAATTGCATCGGCAATCCAAGTGACCACACTTTCATTGCTGGAAAATGGTTTATCTTCATGATGTTCGGCAACGCAAGCAATAACTTCTTTTGGAATTCCGTATTTTTTAAGTAAATTAACTCCGAGTTCAATATGGTTGCCTTCTTCATTTGTTACAACTTTGCCTACGTCATGAAGTAAGCACCCTAAACGGACAACGTCAGCATTAGCACCAATTTCCCCTGCAATGGATACACCCATTTTTGTTTCTTCAATAGTATGAATTCCAAGATTTTGACCGTAAGAAGTTCTAAATCTAAACCTGCCGATTGTTCTCATTAACTCGGTTGGTAAATTAAAAACGCCACATTCGTGACAAATTTTTTTGCCTTCTTCCAATAGTACATCTTCCATTTGGGTTTTAACCTGTGAAATAACTTCTTCAATTCTTGAAGGCTGAATTCTGGCATCTTTAATTAATATTTCCAAAGCGCGCTTAGCTATTTCACGCCTAACAGCATCAAAGCTTGAAAGCCTAATTTCGTTGCTTTCATCAATTTCAATTTCTACTCCGGCTTCTTTTTCAAAGGTACGGATATTTCTGCCTCCTGCCCCAATTATGCTTCCTTTGACGTTTTCATTGGGAACTGTAACTGTAGAAAGTGTGTATTCTGCAGTATATTGAGTAGCGCCATGCTTCATGGCGTCAATCAATATTTCACGGGCCTCTTTGTGAGTGTCTTCTTTGATTTTTTCCTCGGCCAACCTAATTTTTTTGGCAATTTCTACGGTTAGATCTTTTTGAACCTCGTCAAGAAGTGCCTTTTTTGCCTCATCAACGGTCATTTTGGCGACTTTACTTAGTTTTTCTTTATATTCGTCTTGTGTGGTCATAAGCTATGTATTATACAACCTTTTCTATTATTTCCCAACCGAATCCTTTTCCTACCAGATATTGAGCTATTTTTTGACGGCGGAGTTTTGGATCAAGTTTTTCCCAGCGATACATTCTTTTTTCGACTAATTCCTTCGCCATTTTTTCCTCATCAATTTTTGTTTCACCCAAAACGTCTTCAATTGTGTTTCTGTTTATCCCTTTTTGTAAAAGTTCTTGTTCAATTACTCTTTTTGATTTCTTTCCAAGCAAAAGCCTTTGTTCCACCCACCACTTTGCAAACTTGAAGTCATCCAACAAATCAAAATACTTAAGTTTCTCCAGCAACTTATCATATATTAATATATGATATTTTTTGCGCTTGAGATAATCCAAAACCTCTTTTTCACTTCGGGGACGAACCATAGCAAAACGGTAGGTTTTGTCCAAGGCTTTTTGGAATTCGGCTTTTTTGACAATTTCCTCAATTTCTTTTTCTGTTAGTTCCTGTCCGACTCTCAAACCCAGGAGCACAAAATTATCAAGGTCAATTCCAAAACTGAATTTGTCGTCCAAATAAACATTTACCCTGTTTTTGTTTTTCTGCTGTTTGATTGAAGTTATTGTGGGCACAACTTGAATTATTACTCTTTTTCTCCCACTTCACCAATTTCCTTGGGGAGTTTTTTGCCTGATGAGGCAATTTCGCGGATCTTTTTGTCAACTTCTTCTCCAAATTTTGGATTTTCCCTAATATAAAGCTTGGAGGCTTCCCTGCCTTGAGCAATTGGCTTGCCGTCGTAATTAAAAAAGCTTCCGCTCTTGCCAATTATTCCAAGTTCAACAGCGACGTCCAAAAGTCCTCCACTTCGCGAAATCCCCTCGTCATTCATAATATCAAACTCCGCAACTTTTAAAGGAGGTGCAACTTTATTTTTAACAATTCTGGCACGTGTCCTAACTCCAATTACATTTTCCCCTTCTTTGATCATTTCTATCCTACGAACGTCAATGCGGACTGAGGCATAGAACTTGAGTGCCAAGCCTCCTGGAGTTGTTTCGGGATTGCCAAACATGACTCCAATTTTTTGCCTAAGTTGATTTGTAAAAATTAATACTGTTTTAGATTTGGAAATTGCACCAGTAAGCTTTCTTAAAGCTTGACTCATGAGCCTGGCCTGCATTCCCATTACAGCGTCTCCCATTTCCCCTTCAAGCTCGGCTCGCGGAACAAGAGCCGCAACCGAATCGACAACCACAACATCTAACGCTCCTGAACGGATTAAAGTTTCCGTAATTTCCAAAGCCTGTTCCCCTGTATCGGGTTGGGAAAGAAGCAAATCGTCCAAATTAACTCCAATTGTTTCGGCTCGGACAGGATCCAAAGCGTGTTCGGCATCCACAAATGCACACTGTCCACCTTTCTTTTGAGCTTCAGCAATTACCGAAAGGGCTAAAGTAGTCTTGCCGGAAGCTTCCGGCCCGTAGATTTCGATTATACGACCTCTGGGAAGCCCTCCAACGCCCAATGCGAGATCAAGGGCGATTGAGCCTGTAGGAATAACCTCAACTTTAAGCTGGTCCGGGGTACGCTCTCCAAGGCGCATAATTGAACCTTTGCCGTATTGTTTTTCGATCTGATCCATTGCAATTCGTATAGCTTGAAGTTTAGCGTTACCGCTTTCTTGGACAACCGGAGCACTTTCGGGTTTTTTTGCTTTCGCCATACTGGTATCTTTTTATCACATACTTTTTATAAAATCAACAAACAGTATGGAGAGGAAAATTATTTATTGGTCGGAGATAGTGGAGTTGAACCACTGTCGCATGACCCCCAGCCACGCATTCTACCGTTAAACTAATCTCCGTTATGCGTATTTTAACATAATTGAGTGAATCTAAACGAATTATTTTTGCTGATGATTTTGAAGCCAGAGCCTTCCTCCGGGAGGGTCAAATGTTAGGTCTTTACAAGATTTAAGGGAAGCGATTTCCAAAGCTCTAACTTCATTTTTAATAGCCTGCGCCCGTTCGGTAATTCTTTTTTCAAACTCTTCTTGAGTTAAAGTTTTACTCCTATCCTTCATAAGTTGATATTACTGCTACATGAAGAAATTGCAAGCTTAACGTTTTGGAGACTGCTTCTTCCTTCTTGCCTTTCCACCCATTCCCACCATTCTTCGTTGGCGAACACGGGAATCACGGGAAAGAAGATTTAATTTTCTAAGTACCGGACGGTTTTTTTCTTCAGAAATTTTTGTTAATGCTCTTGCAATTCCCAAAACCAAGGCTTCAAGTTGGCCTTCTTTTCCACCACCCACTACTTTTGCGGAAAAATAATATTTATCCGAAGTTTCTGTAGCTCCAAAAGGTTTTGCCATTAATTTAGCGGCGACTTCGCCCGCAAAATATTTTTCTGCAGGCATACTGTTAATTGAATTTTCAGCTTTGCCTCGGTAAATTCTAACGCGCGCAATGCTGGTTTTTCTTCTACCTACTGCAAATGTGTAATCTATTTTTTTTGCTTTTGCCATTTTATTTTTCTCCAATTACCAATTTTAGTCTAAGCATTCTGTCTTTTTTTAATTTATTGTCAGGAAGCATTCCTTCTACTGCATGTTCCATAATTCTTTCCGGATGCCTTTCCATAACTTCTGAGTATTTTTTCTCTTTAAACCCGCTTGGATATCCTGAATGGCTTTTGTAGGTTTTTTTGAGTGCTTTTTTGCCTGTAACTAAAATTTTTTCTACATTTACTACAGTTACAAAATCCCCGCTATCCATATGACGGCTATATGTAACTTTACTTTTTCCCATCAAAAGATCTGCAATTTTGGTTGCAAGTCTACCTAAGATTTGATCTTTGGCGTCAATTGTATGACTTTCTCTTTTGACTTCTTTTTCTTTTGGTTGATATGTTTTCATTTTTTAGCTTTTTTTTCTTCTATTTTTACTTCAGCTTTCTTTGTTTTTGAAACTTTTTCTATCTTTTCTACCTTTGGCGCCTCAACCTTTTCTGTCCATTCAATTCGCGCCATTTTTGAATTATCCCCTTTTCTGGATGGTAGTAAAATTATTCTGGTAAATCCGGATTTTTTAGCCTCGAAGGCTTTGGCTACATTTTTAAAAAGAGAATCTACTGCATCTTTGGCGTTGTCTAAATTGGACAAAACTATTCTTCTGGCATTAATATCACCCTTTTTAGCTAAAGTCATCATTTTTTCTATCATGCCTTGTACAGCTTTTGCTTTGGCATGAGTTGTTGTTACTTTTCCATTAATAATCATAGAACGTGTTAAAGAAGCAAATAACGCCTCTCTTGACGGACGGCTACGAGATAATTTCTTTCCAAATACTTTCTTGTTCATTTTTTAATGCCAAAATGTATGGCGTAATTTTATTTAATTGCGGAGAATTCAATACCTTTTGTCCCGAGCGCAGCTGAAATAATCTTGAGGGACTTTTCTCCTAAATTTCTGACTTTAACCAAATCTTCTTTTTTGGCGTATGCCAATTGTTCAACTGTTTCAAAACCTGATTTAATTAAAGCATTGGCTACTCTTGTAGGAAGACCAATTTCTTCAACAGAAAGTTTTCCGGTTAATCCAAATTCATCTTTTTTAACTTCAGCAACTGCTGTAGCCATTTTTGGATTTACAATTTGGTTAAAATAAGAAACTAAAATTTTTGAAGATTGAACCAAAGCGTCTTCAACTTCAATTGTGGAATCTGTCCAAAGTTCCAATACTAATTTGTCATAATTTGTGAGTCGGCCTACACGAGTTTCTTCAATTTTGTAACTTACTCTGGTTACAGGAGAAAAAGATGCATCAACCGGAATAAGTCCGATTGTTTCTGTTGGTCTGTCTTCTGCTGGAGAATATCCGGTTCCGCTTTCGATTGTAAGTTCAGCATCTAAAGTTGTCCCTTTACTTAATGTTCCCAAAACCAGGTCAGGATTGGCAACACTAATTCCACCTCCGACTTTTATATCGGATGCTTTAAATTCACCAACTTTTGAGATTTCCAATGATGCTTTAACTGGTTTTTCTGTAATTCCGGTAAATCTGACTTTTTTGAGGTTTAAAATAAATTCAACGACGTCTTCTTTCATTCCTGAAAGACCTGAAAATTGGTGTTTAACTCCGGCAATCTTGACAGAAGTAATAGCTGTTCCCTGAAGTGATGTCAAAAGTACTCTTCGTAAAGAGTTACCCACAGTTAAACCATATCCTTGCTCCAAAGGAGAAATAACAAATTTGCCGTATCCGGCTTCTTTCTTTTCTGTTTTAATTTCAAAAATTAAATCTGTCATATGTATCAAGCGTAGGTATTATATCCCAACTTTAAATGCTATTCAACACCAAGTTGGCAACTCCCTTACCTACTATAAAACTCAACAATATCCTGTTCATTAATAGGCTCAACTATACTTTCTCTTGTGGGTAATGCACAAAGCTTACCGACCGATGCTTTTCGTTCTAACCAAGATGGAATTACCACATCTTTTTGATCTAATGATTTCTTGATTTCCGGAATATTCATGGCTTTTGAATCTATTGAAACAGTATCTCCAACTTTAAGTTTGTAAGATGGAATATTGACTTTTTTGCCGTTTACCAACACGTGTCTGTGGGAAACTAATTGTCTGGATGCCGGCCTACTGGGGGTAAATCCCAATCTAAAAACTACACTGTCAAGCCGTCTTTCCAGTAAAACAAGAATTGCCTCACCTGTGTTTCCTCTGGTTTTAAACGCCTCTTCTACTAAAGTTCTAAATTGTTTTTCTAAAGGACCATACATTCTTTTGACTTTTTGTTTCTCACGAAGCTGTTTACCATATTGGGATTGACCTTTTCTAACTCCTTTTGGTCCATGAACTCCCGGCAAGACTGTTAATCTTGTTAATTTTGCACCGGCGCCAAACATATCAAAATTTTCGCGCCTACTTAATCTGTCTTTTGGTCCTACGTATTTTGCCATATTTTTATTTTTCTTTTAGTTTAAACTCTCCTCTTTTTGCTTGGCCTTGGTCCATTATGTGGAACAGGCGTAATATCTGCAATCAAAGAAATTTTAATTCCCGAAGCTCTAATTGCTCTTAAAGCGGCATCTCTGCCGGCTCCTGGGCCTTTTACATAAACTTCAGCTTCATCCACTCCCATATCGGTTTTAATTTTAGCAATAGTTTTTTCAATCGCGGTTGTAGCGGCATAAGGTGTGGCTCTTCTGGTTCCTTTAAAACCTGCTGCACCCGATGATCCCCATGATAATGTTGCTCCATCTACATCGGTAATTGTGACCAAAGTATTGTTAAATGACGCTGAAACATATATTTTAACTTGTTTTGCCTCTTTTTTGATATTTTTTTTGGTTTTTGTTTTGTATGCCATATTTTATTTATTTCTTTGCATCAGCTGTTTTGGCTGCTGTCATTTTGGACAATGCTTCTTTTTTGAATGCCCCGACTGTCTTTCTTTTACCTCTTTTGGTACGGGCATTGGTTTTTGTTCTTTGACCCCTAACCGGTAAACCGCGTGTGTGCCTTATACCACGGTATGATCCAATTACTTGTAATCTTTGAATATTTGACCTAACAGTTCTAATCAAATCACCTTCAATTTGATATTTTTCAAGTTCAGCTGAGATTTTTGTTACTTCATCTCCAGTTAAGTCAGATACTCTTTTTGTGACATCGATCCCAACATCCTTCATTACTTTTTTTGACAACGTCCAACCCAAACCTCGTAATTTGGTTAAGGCGTAATCAACTTTCCAACTGTCTTTTAAATCAATTCCTGCTATACGTGCCACGTTAGAAAGTCCTTTCTAAATATTTGTTTATTTTCATTAATATAATTTTCTTACTAAGCCACGCTTTCTAACGTGGCGTGCCATAATTATCCTTGTCTCTGCTTATGTCTTGGATTTTTACAAATAACAAACAAAACGCCTTTGCGTTTTATTGTCTTGCAATCCTTACATCTTGGTTTAATCGAACTTATTACTTTCATAAAACTAGAACTTATAGACTATCCTTCCTCTTCCCTCATCATACGGCGTCATCTCTACTTTTACTCTGTCGCCAGGAAAAATTCTAACATAATTTCTTCTCATTTTTCCTGTTAAGGTAGCCAAAATACTTTTTCCATCCTCCAAGCTAACCCTAAACATTGTGTTGGGCAAGGACTGGGACACGGTCCCAACTATCTCAATCGTACTTTGTGTCTTCATGCTGTTAGAACCATCGGACCTTTTGGGGTCACGGCTACACTCTCTTCGAAAAGTGCTGATATTTTACCATCACGCATAACAATTGTCCATCCGTCTTTATCAACCTCTACTTTATCCGAGCCTAGAGCATACATTATTTCGACCGCAAAAACCATCCCGACTTTGATTTCAGGACTTTCCTTAATCGGCCCTGGGATAAAACAGGGTATCTGAGGCTCTTCATGAAGTTCTCGGCCCACTCCATGGCCTACAAGAGCCTTGACAGTAGTATAGCCGGCGCCTTCGATAGTTTCCTCAATTGCCTTGGATATATCAAAAACATGGTTTCCCGGCCTGGCTTGTTTGATTGCCTTGGCCAAAGCTTCTTTGCCCATATTTAAGAATTTTCTGTTTTCAGAACTTAAATTAATTCCAACTGAAATTGAGGTATCTGTATGAAAACCTTTAAAGTAAATTCCAACGTCAATTTTGACCAAATCACCGTCTTTAAAGACTATATCTTTGGATGGAATTCCGTGAACCAAACCTTCGTTTATATTTATACATGTTGCCCAGTAATAATTAGATACTTTTTTAAACGAGGCATCAGCGCCTTCTTTTTTGATTAATTCATTGGCCAAATTCTCTATATCCATCGCCGTAACTCCAACGGTAACAGCTTTTGCTAGTGCATTTTTGACGCGGGCAAGCTTTGCCCCACCTTCGGCCATGATTTCAATTTCACTGGAGGTTTTTATCTGAATCATACAAGTGGACGAACTAGATTTTCCAGTTCTTTAGCAATGATATCAATCGGTTGTGATCCGTCAATTTCTTTAAGCACCCCTTCTTTTTTAAATATATCCAAAAGAGGTTCTGTGTTTTTTCTATATTCGGCAAGCCTAAGCTTAATTTGTTCGGGCTTATCGTCATCTCTTTGCATTAATTCTCCACCACATTCACATTTATTTGGAGTCGGTGGAATAGGAGCCGTTTTCAAATTCCAGATCTTTCCGCAAACTACGCACTTTCTTCTATTAGAAAGCCTTTCGATTGTTAATTCTTCTGAAATGTTTATAAAAAGAACCAAGTCAACTCTAACACCAAACTCATTAAACCAATTATTAAGTGTTTCGTATTGAGAAATTGATCTTGGGAACCCATCCAGTAAAAGGTTGTTTCCGATTTTAACTTTATCACCCAAAAGTTCCTTCATGGCAAAGAAAAACATATCATCCGGAACCAGCTTTCCCTTTTTATTTTGGTATTCGTAAATAATTGGGTCCTTTTTGGCCAAATCACGAAGAAACTGTCCCATTTCAAAATAATAAAAATTGAATTCTTTGACTAAAATTTCGGCCTGTGTGCCTTTGCCTGATCCCTGAGGACCTAATAAAACTATATTCATATTTATTTAATAAACCCTTCGTATCTTTCCATCACAAGCTCACCTTCCATTTCACGGATCAGTTGTAAGGCAACAGAAACTAATATTAAAACGCTTGTTCCACCGATTGCTAAATTAGTGGCACCAATTGAATTATTGAAAAAAGAAGGAAGAATTGCAATAAGACCCAAGAATGCTCCGCCAAAAATAGTAATGCGGGAAAGCACGTGGCCCAGGTATTTTTCCGTTTCTTTGCCTGGCCTTATTCCGGGGATAAAACCACCGCTTTTTTGCAAATTTTCGGCAACTTTTTCCGGATTAAAAACTACAGCTGTATAAAAATATGTAAATCCAAAAACCAAGAAGAAATAAACGATATTGTAAGTAATTGATTGCGGATTAAATGCCGTACTTATTGTTCTGGCAATTCCGGCGATTTGAGTGTTTCCAACATTAGATAAAAACTGTCCAAGTAGAGAGGGCAAAAGTACCAAAGATACGGCAAAAATTATAGGAATTACTCCGGCTTGGTTTAAACGAAGCGGCAAGTACGAAGTGGCCCCGAGTCCATTTTCTTTTTGTCTTTTTGCATAATGAATTGGAATTTGACGTGATGCTTCGCTTATAAATATAACCAGTCCGACGATAATAATAGATACAACTAAAAATATAATTATCTTAAATATGTCCTGTGACTGAAAAATACTAGCGGATTGGCCCAACGTAATTGGGAGTCTGGCCACAATTCCTGTAAAAATAAGGAGTGAAATTCCATCTTTAAAACCATATTCACTAATTAATTCTCCCAACCAAACTGCAAAAATAGTTCCGGCTGTCATCGTGATAACAAGTGCCAATAGTGCCATTGGAGGAAGATCAGGAATTACTTTTTGCCCTTTAAGAAGTGCATACATTCCAAATGCCTGCAAGGCGGCCAAGGGAACTGTTACAAGACGAGTATATTGATTTATTTTTTCTTGTCCGTATTCCCCTTCTTTTTGTAAAGCTTCAATACTTGGAACTACATAACCTAATAGCTGAAAAATAATAGAGGCATTAATGTATGGATTTAAGCCCAAAGCCAATACTGAAAAATTGGCCAAAGTACCGCCTGAGAAAATATCCAAAAGTGAAAGAAGAGGGCTTCCCGAAAAAAGCGCTGTAAGTGTGGTTCTGTCAATTCCGGAGGCGGGAATGTGGGCACACAACCTGAAAACTACAAGAATAATAGCAGAAATGATTATTTTTCTTCTGACAGACGGGGTTTTCCAAACTCTTTTAAAAAACTGCAAAGTTAAGTTAAACATACTTCTTAGGATTATATCCTAAATCGGAAGCTAAAAACAGAATCAGCTAGTCTTTTTGGAAGTGGACTTTTTTGCCTTAAAAACGGCAATTTTTGTCTTACGGGAAAGTCTGGACTTGAATTTTCCTTTGCCTCTCATCTTTGGAAGTCTTTTTAAAAGAGATTTTTTGACTTTCATTCCTTCAAAAAGTACACCAATCGATCCCCTTGATTTTTGTCCTTTTTGACCACGACCAGAGGTGTGGGATCCTTTTCCACTTCCCATTCCACGGCCTACTCTTTTTTTACTTTTAGCTACAATTTTTGGTAAATTCATATTTTGTATAGTTTCCCGCTTTCGCGGGAATGACACTATTTCCGCTTTGTTTCAACTAATTCTGAAACTTTTTCCAAAGCCTGTAAAGTTGCATAAACATTGGAAATTTTATTTTTTGTTCCTAATATTTTTCCAACAGCATCTCTAATTCCGGCTGCTTCCAAAACAACTCTCATTGGTCCTCCTGCAATAATACCCGATCCGGGTGGAGCTGGTTTAAGCAAAATTTTGGCTGCTGAAAATTTTTCGGTTACCGAATAAGGAATTGTTGTTCCAACTATGGGGACAATAATCATTCTTCTTTTGGCTGCTTCGATTGACTTTCTAATTGCGTTTCTGACATCTGTTGCTTTAGCCATACCCACACCAACTCTGCCTTTTTTGTCTCCAACTACCATTAACGCCGAAAATCTGACTTGATTTCCACCTTTGGTTTTTTTACTTATTCTATTTATTTGAACCACTGTTTCTTCGAACTCTTTTGGAGCTCCTACAAAATCCGGGTTTTTACGATTAAAATTTGGCATATTTTTAAATTTAGAACTCTAATCCTCCTTTTCTGGCACCATCGGCAAGAGCTTTGACTCTACCGTGATAAAGAAATCCATTTCTGTCAAAAACAACCGATTTAATCTTTTTGGTAATGGCTTCTTTGGCTAATAATTCACCAACAGTTTGGGCAATTTGAACTTTGGACATTTTATCATTCTTTTTAATTTTTAGGTCGGAAGATGAAACTAACGTGACCATTTTATTATCGTCAATTATTTGAGCATAAATATGGATATTTGATTTGGATATAACAAGTCTAGGACGATCATTGGTCCCAAAAATTTTAAATCTAACTCTTTTATTTCTTCTTTCAAATCTAATATTTTTAATTAATTTTTTCATTTTGATATCGTTATGCCGCTGTCTTTGCTGCCGCAGCTTTTCCTGCTTTTCTTCTGATAATTTCATCCGAATATTTAATTCCTTTGCCTTTATATGGTTCCGGTGGTCTGACTGCCCGTATGGTTGCAGAAATTTGTCCGACTAATTCTTTATTTGTACCTTCCACTGTTACAAATGTTTTTTCAACTTTAAAAGTAATTCCATTTGGTGCTTCTATTTTTACAGGGTGAGAATAACCAACTATTAAAGATAATGTACTGCCTGCAAGCTCTGCTTTAAAACCGGTTCCAACTAACTCTAATTTTTTTGACCAGCCTTCGGTTACTCCTTTTATATCATTGGCAATTAAGGCTCTGGTTGTACCAAAAAGTGATTTAACAAATTTACTGGTATTTGTTATTGATACGTTAACTTTTCCATCAGCCATTTCAACCTTAACTTCAGGAGAAAAAGTTCTTTCCAAAGTTCCTTTTGGTCCGGTTGTTTTGATATTATGACCACTAATTTCGACCGTTACGCCGGCTGGAATTATTACTGGTTGTTTACCGATTTTACTCATATATTTATAAAATTTCTGCTATAACCTCGCCACCTAGATTATTTTTAACTGCTTCACGAGATGACATAATACCTTTTGGCGTAGTTATTAAATACAAAGACGGACCTTTTTTTGCATTGATTTCTTTTGCAGTCATGTAAATTCTAAGTCCTGGTTTTGAAATTAATTTAATATTCATTAATAATGGTTTTTTGTTTTTAAAGGTAAGCCCTGTTTCCAAAACGCCATCTTTTTGATTGGCTCCGTCAAGAAAACCAAGTCTTACTAAGGCTTTGGCAATAGCCACAACCTGTTTTTCGGCAACATATTCAACATTCTTATTTTTTGCCATAGACGCATTTTTGATTTTAATCAAAAAATCTCCCACCGAATAATTTGTATGTGTTTTTACCATGATGCTTTTTTAATTCCGGGAATTTCCCCTCTTAAGGCGTGTTCCCTAAAACATAATCTACAAAGACCGTATTTTCGCAAATAACCATGAGCCCTACCGCAAATTTTGCACCTATTGCGATAACGCACGCTAAACTTTAATTTTTTTGTTTCTCTGACTTCTTTTGCAGTTGTTGCCATATTAATTAATTTTTTGCTTCTTTTTCAAAAGGACACCCTAGTAATTCTAATAATCTCTTTGATCTTTCAGCGTTTCCCGCGGTTGTTACTATTGTTATTTCAAATCCATGGGGTGCGGCAGATTTTGTAACATCAATTTCCGGAAAAACTGTGTGTTCTTCAAAACCTAGCGTATAATTCCCCATTTTGTCAAAAGATTTGACAGGAATTCCCCTAAAATCTCTTAACCTTGGAAGTGTAATGGAAAATAACCTATCCAAGAAAGAGTACATTCTTTCACCCCTAAGCGTGATTGTTAACCCTACCGGCATTCCCTCCCTAAGGCTAAAACTGGCTATTGAAACTTTTGAGTTTCGAACGGAAGCAGTTTGACCTGCAATAATTCCTAAATCTCGTTTTAAAGCGTCCATTCCTTGCTGATTTTTGGAAAGTGCCCCTATTCCTGCATTGATAACAACTTTTGTTACTTTCGGAACAGCAAGTATATTACTAATTCCAAATTCTTTCAAAAGTGCATTTTTTATTTCTTTATTGTATTTTTCTTGTAATCTATTCATTTTGTTGTTTTTGTATCTAATTCTTTGGAACATTTTTTGCAAATTCTAACTTTTTCGTTGCCTGCAAATTTGAACCCGATCCTTGTCATCTTTTTGCAATTAGGGCAAATTAAAGCGATTTTTCCAAAACCCAAGGCTCTTGGAATATCGTAAACTCCACCTTTAACGTCTCCATATCCCTTAACGTGTTTTTTGTATAAATTAACACCTGGAATTATGGCTTTAGACTCTCCGGGAATCATTTTTTCGATTTTCCCTTCTCTGCCTTTGTCTTTTCCGGCGGTAATTTTGACTGTATCTCCTTTTTTAAATTTAAGCATAATAATTTTTATACGACTTCTCTGGCTAATGACGCAATTTTATTGTAACCGACTTCTTTAATCTCACGGGCAATTGGACCCAAAATTCTAGTTCCTCTGGGTAGTCCTTGTTTATCAATGACTACACCGGCATTTTCATCAAATCTAATATATGTACCATCTTTTCTGCCTACTTCTTTTTTGGTTCTAACTATTAGCACTTTAACTTTTTCGTGATCTGTAACAATTCCTGCGGCATCTGCCCCTTTAACGACACAAAGTACAGTGTCCCCCAAAGTAGCAAATCTGCCTACACGGCCGGGAACACCGATTATCATTAATCGTTTTGCTCCACTATTGTCTGCCGGCATCATCATTGATCGTAATTGCAACATATTTAGTTATTTTTTATTTTTCTCGACAACCTTTTCAATTTTCCATCTTTTTAGTTTTGAATATGGTTTGGAATCTTTAAACTCGACAATATCTCCAACTTTAACGCCAATCTCATCATGAACCTGATATTTTGTTGCTCTTTTAAACCGCTTTTTGTAAATCGGATGGACTTTTACCCGTTCCACAGAAACAGTAGCCGTTTTGGCGTTTTTGACTGCAATTACATTTCCTGTAAATATTTTCATGATTTTGTCCTGAACTTGTTTCAGAATTTGTCTCCTTTCTTTTCCAAACTCTCAATAATTTCTTTTTCTCTTATTAAGGTTAGTATTTTAGCAATTTCTTGTCTTAAATGCCTGTAGATCTTTAGATTTTTCTCTTTACCCGAAAGTATCTCCATTTTTTTGTTGATTGCTTCGGACTTTTTTTGGACTACAAGCTTCCTTAAATCGCTTATTGTTTTATTTTTAATTTCTGTAAAATTTTTTGTTTTCATTTGTTTACTATTTTTATATCTATTGGCAATTTTGCAGCAGCTTTTCTAAAAGCTTCGCGGACTACCGCTTCGTCGGCTCCTGCTACTTCAAAAAGTATTCTGCCTGGTTTAACTACTGCTACATAGGTTGAAATATCCCCTTTTCCGCTTCCCATTCTTTTTCCTGCCGGACGAGCTGTAATAGGTTTATCAGGGAAAATTCTAACCCAAACTCTTCCGCCTTTTTTTAATGAATGAGTAATTGCACGTCTAGCGGCTTCAATTTGGGCTGATTTTATCCAAGCTACTTCAGTTGCTTTCATGGCAATTTCTCCAAAGGCTATGGCACTACCCCTAATCGCGACTCCGCGCCTGCGTCCTCTAAATTCTTTAATATATTTTCTTCTTTTTGGTTGTAACATGTTTAATTTTCCCTTTTCTTGTGAATCCACACTTTTACCCCT
>Ga0172371_10000600_pt1 | contig 56537 bp, 63 predicted proteins | sample Lak12m_FD_114543 | JGI IMG/M metagenome (GOLD analysis project Ga0172371, IMG submission 114543) | Freshwater microbial communities from Kabuno Bay, South-Kivu, Congo - kab_022012_12m | ecosystem: Environmental > Aquatic > Freshwater > Lake | place: Democratic Republic of the Congo: South-Kivu... | reverse complement strand
TTTCTTCCACTCCGTGGTCTAAAATGTATTGTATTCCTTTTGCAAGAGCTGCTCTGTGTTCTGCAATAAGAGATAATAATTCCCCATAAGCAGAGGCAATATTTCTATCACCCAAACATACTTGGAGTCCTACTTCTGGACGAGCATGTCTTCCACAAGAATTTAGGGCAGTAGCAAATTCTTTTGCGTCACGAAGAGGACTTTTTTTGTCTTCTTTTTCAAGAGTATAAACTTCACCAATCATTTCTTTTATTTTCCATTCTGGAACTGCAAATAAAGATAAATGCATTACAAGTGCTGAGATTAATTCTTGTTTTTTTGTAGGAACTAAATCTTCATAACTTAACCAAGCATCAGTGAAATCGTCTTTTAGGGGAATTTTATTTTGATTTAAAAAAATTATACAATTATCAGGGAGGGCAGTCAGTTCGGGCAATATCGGAGATGATGAAAAACATAAATATTGGGTTAATGGACGAGATATTCTTCCATACAAACGTAAATCTTTTTTTACTGAAATAACTTTTTCTTCTATAGCATCTTGTAATATCACTTGATTTAATCCAATAAGTTGTCCTCTGCTTTCTTGCATATCCCCAACAGCACCAACTATTGCAAGAGCAGAAAGATCTTTGTTTTTTTCATTTAAACTTTTTGCGAAAAAATAAGCAACTCCGGCCCCTGAAATTTCATTCCCCCCATCAATTCCAAAAAGAAGAGGATTTGCATGATACTTTACTTCAACAATTTTATCTTCAACAACGCTAGGTTGATGATGATCTAAAATAAATAAACTTTCAGAATCAAATTCTTTTACTAAATATTCGCTTTGCCCCGAACCAAAATCTACAAACAAAAAAACTTTACCAAGCAAGCGAATTTCATCAATATTTTCTTTATAAAGTTGCTTTAAGCACAAACTTTTCACTTCTTTTCCTTCACGTTTTAAAGCATTAATTACAATTGCTCCGCTTGATAACCCATCAGCATCATAGTGGTGAATTACAACAATATCATCCAAAGATTTTACTTTATTAGCTATTTCTTTAATTTTTGAAAAAAAAGAATTTTCATCTCTTTCCCCTATTATTTCACTATGCATAAACAAAATTCCAAAGAAACCTAATTTAAACACAAAGCAAGTATCGTGCCAGCAAAAAAGACAAGGTTTATAGGGAGTAAAGAAGTAGTTCTTTTATGTTTTCCCTAATAAAGAGATTTCTTAATAATTTTTTTAAACAAGAAAAAAAAGTGACTATTTTTTACTTAGAAGACGTACCATCAAGAATTAATGAAAAACTTTCAAAAGAAAGAAGCGAAATAGAACTTGAAAATGGAAAAAAAATGGCGGAAATAAGATTTCTTCATTCAAAAATATTGGCATTAATAAAAGATATTAAAGCAAAAGAATTAGAGTCAAAAGAAAATGAAAGATTTAATCGTGTAGCTTTTACTGCAAAAAGTCAAATAGAAATACATTTACTTAGAACCCTTGAAAAAATTGACCCAAAAGAAAGAGGAAGAACACTAAATGATTCTAAAGCATACTGTAACGAAACATTAGTAATCCTAATTAATGAAATAAATCACTTCAAAAAAAGCATTGTATACACAAGCGTTTATTTAAAAGATGAAATGAGGCAACTTGGAGAAACAATCCAAAACCTAGTAAACAACCTACAAGAATTAAGAAATTTTTTTGAAGAAAAAAAGGAATTTTTTGAACATGAAAAAATAATTGAGAAAGTGAAAAAAATAAAAAATCAAAAAACAGAACTAGCTATTTTAGAAAAAAAATTAGTTGAAGTTAATAAAAAATTAACAGAAGAAGAAAAAGAAAAAATAATTAATGAAAATAAATTAGATTTGTTTTTAAACGGAAAAGAATCCCAAAAATTAAAAACCCTAGAAGAGGAAAAACTTTCTTTATTAAATGAAAAACAAAGTCTGAAAACAGAACTTTCTTCTTTACTTTCAACAATTGACAAACCAATGCAGAGATTCAAACAATTGTGTGAATCTAATCGGTGGAGAATACAAAAAGAAGAAAAAGACATTCTTGATGCATTTTTAACAAACCCAATTTTGGCTCTTAGAAGTGATCCAAAAGGAGAAACTCTAAAAAGTGTACTTCAAGAAATAGTTAAAGCAATTGAATCAAATAAAATAGAATTTAAAGACAAAGAAAAGGAAAAAAAATTAGGAGCACTTAATGAAATTTTAGCTTTTGATTTTTTTGAGAAAATGTTTTGGAAAATGAATGAAATACAAAAAAAACAAACCCAACTAGATAAAGAAATTTCATCCACTGGAGTATTTGAGCAGAAACAAAAGTTAGAAAAAAAAATAGAAGAAAATGAAAGAAAAATAAATGAAATTAAAGAAGAAAATGAAAATGAAAAAAAGATAATTGAGAACATAAAGAAAAATATTTCTTCAGAAACAGATTATGTTTCAATTTTTGTTTCAAAACTTTTTAAGAAAACAATTTTAATAAACAATGAAGAGCAATAGGGATTAAGATGATTGGGGAAATAATTTTGCTACTATTTGGACTAATATTTTTGGTCCTTGGAGCAAATCTTCTTTTAGAAGGGGCAATAAAGTTATCAAAAAAATTTGGTTGGTCAAAGTTATTTATTGGGATAACAATTGTTACCCTTGGAACCACGGCTCCAGAACTTACGGTTAGTATATTATCTGCATTCATGGGAACCCAAAACCTGGGACTTGGAAATGTAATGGGGAGTAACCTATTTAACATTTTAGTAATCCTTGGTTTTACAGCAATATTTTTTGAAATAAAAAATAATAAAGAAATAACAAAAGAATCCCTTTTTGCCTTAGCGAGCATTCTTCTTGTTTGGTTTTTTTCAATAATTTCACTTCATGGAGAAACAAACACTATTTCCTCTATTGAAGGACTCTTAATGCTTTTTTTATTAGGATTATTTACTTACTTTGCTGCAAAAAATCTCACCCCAAAAAATATTTCAATAAAACATGTGTTTGAAGATAAAATTGCGGAAAAAATATTACTCGGAGCATTACTACTTTTTGTTGGAGGAAATTTTGCAGTAACTAATGTAACACTAATTGCAAGACACTTAAATGTAAGTGAATTTATTATTGGAGCCACAATAATTTCTTTTGGAACTACCCTTCCAGAATTAACTACTTTTATTATTGCGGCGCTTAAAAAACAACAAGAAATTAGTGTAGGAAACATTCTTGGAAGCACAATATATAACACACTTGGAGTTCTTGGAATTTCAGCAATAATATCCCCAATAAATACTTTAGGGTATCACAAATTTTTTGCATTCAATGCTTTTGCAATAATTTTACTAATAAGCTTACTATACACTGGAAAAAAAGGAACCCTAAATAGGCCAGAAGGAATACTAATGCTTTTATCATATATTATAATATTTGTTGTTCTAATCCTAAACATCTAAAAAAATCAACGCATCCTAATATGCTTTTAATCATTTCCAACCAAGTTATGTATATGGAAAGCACCCAATCTTACAAAGATGAATATGAACTTGCAAAATACTTGCTAGAAAAATATGCAGATATAATTAATGAAAGAGAAACAAGAACTATTGGAGAAATAAAAGAGTTAGTGAGTGGAAAAGAATTAAGTGTTCAAGCACTTGTAGAAGAATTCAAAAAAGAGAATTATGATTTTGGTGAAAACTATCAAGAAGCTCTTAAACTTGTCTTTGATTTTATAAAAAAAGAAATAACTTACGTTGATTCAGATATTAATATAAATTATTGGCTTACCCCAAAAGAAGTTTTAGAATCCAAGATAGCTGATGACGAGGATATGAGTGTGTTACTATGCTCTTGCGCAAAAGCACTGGGAGATGAAAAAGCAGAAGTAATAATTGCAGAACTTGATAACCTTAAAACCCACGCTTTTGTAATTACTGAAATTAAAGGAAAATTTTTACTTTTAGATCCGGCACAAAAACATTCTTTTGAAGAATATTTTGGAGAAAAACCCCAAGTCCTAAAAAATTATAATTTTCAAAAACAACAAATCAAAAGATTTCTTTACAGATTTAATTATAACAAATATGAACAATTCTTGGAATAAAACCCCCAATTTAGAGTGGTTTATAAACTCTACTTGCATAATTTTTTTCAATTGGTGATGAAAAAATGGCTGTGAAAAACAATCCAAACAAGTGTCTTTATTGCGGAGCATGTGTTGGCGTTTGCCCAGTTTCTGCAATAATGTTAAAAGATACAAGAATTGTAATTGATGAAGCTAAATGCATCTCATGCGGAGCATGTGTAAAAATTTGCCCAGTAGGTGCAATGACTTTGGAGAAAAAATAGGTGATTAAAAATGTTTGATGCGAGCGAAAAAACTTATGATGTAATTGTTGTAGGAGCAGGACCGGCAGGACTTAGTGCTGCAATTGAGCTAGCAAAAGCAAAAATAAGTGTTCTTGTGCTTGACAGAAAACAAGAAATAGGTTGCCCAAAAAGATGTGCAGAAGGATTGGGAAATGGTTGGTTTAACAGATTAAAATTAAAAGCAAAAAAAGAATGGGCTGTTCAAGAAATAAAAGGAGCACAACTTTATTCTCCAAACGGAACAAGCATAAAAATGAAGAACAAAAAAGTTTTGGGATATGTACTTGAAAGAAAAATGTTTGAAAAAGACCTTGCAATGCAAGCAGTAAAAACTGGAGCAAAGATACTACTAAAGCACCAAGTAATTAATGCTACACGAGAAGCTAATGAAGTTGTTCTTGATGTGGAAGTTAATGATGAAAAGAAAAAATTCAAAGGAAAAATGATTATTGCTTGTGACGGAATAGATTCACTTGTAGCAAGAATGATGGGACTTAACACAAAAAATAATTTAAAAGACACTGATTCAGGATACCAATATGAAATGACAGGAATAAGAGGATATGATGAAAATCTTCTTCACTTATATTTTGGAACTGATGTTGCTCCAAGAGGATATATTTGGATATTCCCAAAAAGAGACAACACAGCAAATGTAGGAATAGGAATTGGAGCGTATGAAGAAAAAACTGCTAAATATTACTTAGACAAATGGATAGCACAACAACCAGGACTTAAAGACGGAAGTATTATTGAAGTAAATGCAGGTGGAATCCCGGTTGGAGGATTTTTAGAAAAAATGACTGCAGATAATTTAATTGTTGCAGGAGACGCTGGACACATGGTTGACCCTATTCACGGCGGAGGAATAGGAATTGCAATGGAAGGAGGAAGAATTGCTGCAAAGCACGCAATACTTGCGGTAAAGAAAAACAATTTCTCTGACACTCAACTTGCACCCTACACAAAAGATTGGTATGATTCACGCGGACACGAACTTATGAGAAGACTGAAAGGAAGACACTTACTTGAACAACTTAGTGATGAAGACTTTAATTATATGGCAGAAAGTATTTCTATTGATGAAGCACTAAAAATAGGGAATGGAACACTAACCGCAAAAGACAAGATTATTCTTTTCACTAAAAAACTAATCAAAAGACCAGGACTCATCAACATTATGATGAAATACATGACCGGATCGGAAGAGAAAAAGTAAAAGACTTTTTCTTTTTCACCCACTTTTTTTCCAAAAAGAAACAACAAAACTCAAAATAACTCTAAAAAGAAAGAAAAACTCTTTTTAGAAAGTTTTTATTTTAATCGCAACACAACAATACTATGGAAACACACACAAAAACCCCCCAACTTACTAACCTTGCACTTACAGAACTAATAAAAGAAATCCAACACATAGAAAACGCTTTTGTAAATAATATTCAAACCCTTGACAATGAATGGATAAAAATGAAAGTCCACACAAAAAAAGGAGACAAAAATCTAATTTTTACCCCAAACTCTTTTTTTATCTCAGACAGAAGTATTCCTGCAAAACAAAATCCTGGAGGTTTTTCAGCACTCTTAAAAAAATATTTATTTAACCAAAGAATAGTATCCATAAAACAAAACGGAGCGGATAGAATAGTAATTTTTGAATTCCCAAATAATTTCATGATAATAGAACTTTTTGCAAAAGGAAATATTATTTTATGTGAAAAAGATTTTAAGATAATAAAAGCAATGAGAAAAGAAGAATGGAAAGATAGAAAACTAGATAAAGATTCTATTTACAAATTTCCCTCCTCAAAAGGAATCAACCCTCTAGAAGAAAATGATGAAGATTTTTATAAAAAAATAAAGGAAAATCAAAAAACTATTTTTGGGGCAACAGTAGATACTCTAAACGTTCTTCCGGCAGTTCTTGAAAAAACGTTCTTAAATTTAAAAATTGATAAAAAAAAGAACGCAAATGAATTAACAAAAAAAGAAACAACATCAATCTTACAAGAAGTAAAAAAAATAATTAATCACTCAGAAAAAAATATTTATTTATCAAGCGACGCAATTTATGCCGGGGATCTTAATATTCCAAAAGAAAAAGAATTTGATAGTGTTAACTCTGCACTAAACATATTAATGACACTAAGTTCTAACAATATTACAAACAAAGTTGAAGAAAAAAAGAAAATAAAAGATACTTCCCAAACAAGAATTAATTCAATAAATGCTCAAATTAAAGGGCTTGAAATTCAAGAAAAAGAACTAAAAGAAAAAGGGGATTTAATTTATTTAAAATATAATGAAATAACTGAAGTCGTTAACGCCATTAATAAAGGGAAACAAAAAGGACTGACAGAAAAAGAAATAGCGGAGAAAATAAACTCCGTAAAGCCTATCATCACAGTCCTTGATCTAAAAAAATCAACCGTTAAATTAAAGCTTTAGGAATTTATTCTTCCTTTTTTGAAATATCTTCCAATAGTTCTCTTTCATCAACAATGAAAACATCGCTGACTGCAGTAACTGCTGAATAAGGTACTTCAACTACTTTACCAACTTTTCCAAGTTTTGAAAGCAATTTTGAGCTTCGGTCAACTTCCACAACCAAGAATTCAATGTCCCCACCAACTTCAGAAACAATTATGTCAGATAATTTACCAACTTCGTCTCCTCTATTAGTGATTACTCTCTTTGATGCAAGCTGTCTTGCTATGGTGTATTTGTACATATTTACCGCCCTTTAAATTTACTAATACAATAGAATTACATTCTTCTTTATAAAGGTTTCTTCTAAGAAAAACAAACAAAAAGAAGTTATGTTTAATTAATGAAATTTTTGGAAAAATATTATAAAATATAAAAAAAATAAAATAAATGAAAAAGAAGGTTATGTATATATTATATTAATTACAATCTTTTAAAGGATTTAAACAAACTACTTAAAGTATTCATTTTTGATTTTCAAAAAGCTTTTTAACCCCAAAAAACATAATTCTCTAGTGATAAAATGTCCTTAAAAAATCCTGACGAAGACGTAACTGACTTTATTGAAGATAAAAAAAGCAATTTTGATGATATATTCAAGAAAATTAAAATACCTTTAATTATTTTAGTTGTTGGAATTCTCATAGGGGGATTAATAACGCATGAATATATAGAACCTTTAATTAAAGGAAACCAAAATACCCAAAGCACAAGTTGCTTAAGAACAAACGAACTCCTTAGCAAAGAAAATTCATGCTTATATTCTTTATTAAGCGACCCCAACAAAGACACCTCAATATGTAGCCAAACCCAATAATCAAAACCCATTAGACATTTGTCGAATTTTAATAAAACTTTTTAAACACTCAAAACCAAGCCTTAATTAATGTTTTCAAAAAAAATTGTTATTATTACAATTCTCACATTAATATTTTTGTCCTTATTTGGCTGCGGAGAAATGGATCGGACACAAAAAACCCTTTGTTATAGCTTAACCACAAAAAGTTATGCATATGTTCCCTCCTGTGATACAGAAAAAACATGCTATAAAAAAGTTGACGAACTATTTAACACTAATCTGGATCACGAAACTGAAAGTCAACTATTTTATTTGAAGAATAACTGGGCAAGAAGCTGGTTTTTTTACAACAAAGCAATAAATGAAATAAAAAAAGCGCCAAACCTCTGTTTGCAAGGAGATGCCGCCCAATTAACCCCCATCATTAATCAAACGAACAAATACTTAGACCATTCCTTTAGCGAACTTGATGAAGCAATGAAAAGAAGCTTTGATATAATAAGTGCTCAAGAAAAAATACTAACGGAAGAAAAAACAGACCTAATCAAAGAAGAAGCACTATATGATAGCTTAATTGAACTAAGACAAATAACAACAGAAGTAAATAACCCTCAAAACAATAGTGGAACATACCTTTCGTTTTATTATTCAAAAGTTAACGAATTTAATGCACTTGGAATAAAAAAAGGATACCAAGACCTAGTAGAAACAGATAGTATCCAAATCAAAAGTTTTGGAATAATAGGAGAATTTTTGTATGACCTTGAAAAAACAAGAACCGCACTAATGCCTTTTCTTGGAATATCATACCAAAATGTCCAGTCCACAATGGAGAATTTAATTTTTTCTTCACAAGGACTTAAAGCCCTCTCAAAGTTCCCAATAAGTGAATTCACAAAACTCTACTCAAGTGTAGCAGGAAACCAAAATTCATCACTCGAAAAATTTTCTAAATTAATGAATAATACTAGTAAAAACAAAAAAGCAACAATAGATTATAAAGAAAAATTAATTACAGAAATTACAAACAAAAGAGCAAAAGCAAGTGCCTTAATAGAAAAAGAAAATAAATCGACAGAATTTATTTATGTGGAAAAATATTTTTTTGGAACAACAATAACAAATGAGAAAACAAACAAAACATTATTTGAAGAAATAGAAACAGAAAATTCCAAACTAAGAGAAAAAAAGAGCAAAAGCCAAATAAAATTAGGTGAAGAACTATTACTATTAAAATCGCTTGACCTAAAACTTAATCAACTAATAAATAATTTAGAAACACCCTCAAAAGAAAGAATTGAAAAAGTAACAAAAGAGTGTTTACAAAAAGCACAACTTGAAAAAGAAAATATAAATAATGCCCCGTTAGGAAAAAATAAAGAGTTAGAATCCCTTCAAGAAGAAGTAAAATATTATTCAAATAAAGTGATTTCCTCAAAAGAAAATGAAATCATATATTACTGTAATAAGTTAGTGATTAACTCTGAAAATTTAATTGTTGCAAAAAACAATTATGACTCATTTATTTTAACATTAACTAAAGAAACACAAAATTGTTTTTCTTACTTAGAAAAAACACTCCCCTTACTTAATGAATTAGAATTAACCACCCAATTTAATAAACTAAAACAAGAAAAAATGTCAGAAAAGGACATAACTTATTTTAATAAAAATTGTGAAAATATAAAAAAACAAGCCCTAAAATTTATCGAAGAAAGTTTTGAAGAAAATGGGGTTAAGGAAGAACTAGAAGAAATGGAAAGACTCAAAAATATTTATCTCAAAACCAAATATTATTTAGATGAAACAACATCCAAAAACATTGAACTATCGCTAAACCAATACTTAGATTATTTTAATGAAAAAAACATTGCAGATTCATTCCTCCTTGGAGATGAAATAAAAGTAAAACTTAAGGAAAAAAATGAATATATAAAACAACTAATTAAAAAAGCCTCGGCAAATTATGCCCAAAATAATTACTACTTCGTTTCGGAAGATCTAAATTATGTAAGAATTAATCAAGAAATCAAAGTCAAATCAAAATTATATATAAACAACCCGTTTGGATATTTGGAAGAAAAAATTAGTATAAAATTAAAACAAGATTTCGAAGTCGCAAATTCACACTCAAATTGTTATTTTAATTCAAATGAAGAGGGACACCTAATTGAATTTAAATGCCTTGAAGAAGGACTTAATTTTGTTGAAATATATTTAACAGACAAAATAGTTAGCGAAGAAAAAAACGAAATAATTTATGCATCAAATAAAAAAAGTTTAATTAAAAGAGAAATTTTATTAAAATCAGAAATTAATTTCCCTTTTATCATCATCACCACAAAAGCACTTTCAAATGATTATTCAGCATATCATGAAAATCAAGAAATATTTGGATCAAACAAAGAAGGAGAATTAGAATTTATTGTTTCATTTAATAATAAAAATAAAAAAATAGAAATATTCTTTTACAGCACAGATCTAATAAAAACAGAAAAAGAACTAATTTCAAAAAACCAAAAAGAACCAATAAATGAAATTATATATAAAATTAAATTAAAAAATAATTCAACACTAAAATTTGATTCAACAATTATTTTCCCAATTATACTTAACGGATATGTTGAGGAAATAAAAATAATTAATCAAAATAATGAAATAAAAAATTATGAAATAATTAATCAAGAAATTACTTTGAAAAAACAAACATTCTTAGAACTAGAAGAAAAAGAGTATTTCCTAAAACTAAAAATAACACTCGTGGATGAGTATTATATAGAAATTTTAACGAATTTAATGAATGAATTAGACAAAATAGAAAATACCACTCAAAAAGAAGAAATAAAAAAGATTTTAAAAAACCCCCAAAATTATTCTGCTGACACAATTGAGAAAGTAATTGAAAGTTCAAAAAAAATACTAACAAACTATGAAAATAAAAAAAATAATGAGCAAAATTTAAATTTGCTGAAAAATAACCTTCAATCAAAAATTGAAGAAAAACTTAATACGTCAGATCTACTCCTAAAATATGGTTTAGAAAAAGAAGCAATGGAATTAAAGTCAAAAATAGAAGAATATTTAAGGGCAAAAGAAACAGAAAGCCAAAATAAAATCGTTGATATATATAACAGCATCGAAAAATATTCATATTCAGGAATACAAAAAATGATATTAAAGTCAAAAGAAATTTCTGAAAAAATGAACAAACTTTCAATGAGTAAATATCAACAAGATATTTTTAACACTATTGAAAAAAATATTTCACAGCTACCAATATTATTTCTTGAAGATCCAAAAAAAGCAGAAGAACTTTTAATTAAAATTAAAGAAGATGAAATTTTATTTTATGAAAATAATTCAAATCAACCACCCCTAACAGAAATAAATGAACAAAAAATTTTAATTGGAGATTTAATTAATGAGTGTTATTTTTTAGTGAACTTATTAGAAAAAGAACTAGAAGTTGATGAAAAAGAATTAATTAATGCAAAATTCATCCCCCCAATCACACTTAACAGGGTAAAAAAGATAAAATTAGAATTAAATGACATAAACTTCTCAAAGCAAGAAAACAACATTCCTAAATTAATGGATTATAAAGCAGAACTCAAAACTGCTTATGATTCATTAAAAAAACAAACAATTTCTTTATATAATACTTCAATAGATAAAAAAATTGAGAATGAATTATTAAAAAAATCCAAAGAATTAATTGATTCAAACAAATACGTTGCTGCATTTTTAATTCTTTCTAATTCAAAAGACACAAGCCAAATTAATTTTATTAATTTTGTTCCAATAATAATTATTTTAGTATTAGCTTTGTTTGTAAAATCCAAATTTGGAAAAGAAGAAAAAGAAAAAGATTCAAAGAAAAAAATTATACAACAAGGGTGGGAGGATTAATTATTCTTTGACTTTTTAACAAAGTTAATTGTAAAAAACACAGCTACAGCAACAATAATAGCTAAGACAGCTAGCACTAATTCTAATGGAACAGAATCTTTTTTTACTGAATAATCTATTGAATTTGATTTAATAAAATCATTACTATCATTTAATTTTATTTCAGCTGAAAAAACATAATCCCCAAAAGGTAGATCTTCAGTCATAAATATTGCTTGCTGTTCTTCTCCAGGAAAAATTGATATATTGTGCTCTGAAAGGGAAATTAAATCTTGAGGTTTAATAATTAATTTTCCTTCAAACTTTTCTGAAAGATTATTTTTTATTATAGCGGTAAGTTTTAATTTTTTATCAACTTCACTTGAAACTAAAGTCACTTCTAATGGAGTTTTTGGCAAAACTAATAGTTGTGGATGATTACCACTGATTGTTTGTGTTTCTCCAAAAACATTTTCAAATTTAATTATTGAATATGGTAAATTGTAAGAACTTGCCTTTGCTGGTTTTATAGAAAAACTAAATTTTTCTTCAGCTCCAGGAGCAATAACTATTGTTGCATTACTACTTCCATCAACAATATCAAAACTTGTTATTTGAATAAAAGAACGAAGATCTTGACTTACAAATTGAACAAAAACATTGGCTTCTTTTGTTCCTTCATTTTTTACAGAAACAACCATATTTGCGTGTTCTCCTAAAATTATTGATTCGGGCGCAGTATTTGTAACTGATAATAATGGGGAATCATAAAACCCTACAAAAGAACTTTCAAAAACATTTGCTCTTGTAGTGGCTCCCCCTGTACTTAAACAAAGTTCTATTTTTGTTTTCTTATTCAAAATAGAAGGAAGAAATACGCGTGCCCAACAATTTTCTTTACAAGAAAAATATTCTGGCCAAATAAATTGTATATCCCCCTCATTAATTTTTACGCTAACTCTTGAACTATCACTCTTTTCTCCAAAAAAACTAGCATTAATAGATAAAATTCCTACCCCTAATAGGTTTTTATCAGTAAAATCAAGATTTATTGTTCTACATTCATTTTGAATAGCATCATTTAAGTCTATTGTTGTAAAACCAAAATCGGTTAAAGGCGCACTATATGCTAAAACAAAAGATACTAATAAAATAAAAGAAACTAAAAAAGCACTTTTTTTAAAAACACCCATTTTAACACCCAAAAACACTTTGCTAATAATTATTCTCTTAAGAAAATAGATTTAAAACCCAATTGATTGAGTCAAATTCCTAGTTTTTGACAAGCTAATTGAAAAGTTAAAGCAGGAGATTGTTGAGAAGAAATTAAAATAACCTTATTCTTTGGATAATTCTTTAAAATATGTTTTTTACAATACTCTATACCTTCACAAAAAACATTGTCCATCATTTTAACTTGAGAATAATTTCTTTTTTCAAGACGACTTTCAAGCTCTTCAGGGTCTATTGTTATAACTAAAACCTTATCCACAAGAAGTTTTGTTTCACACAAAACGTGACCCTCTATAACATAGTCTTTTTTCTTTTTTAAAAAAAGATTCAATTTTGTTTGGATTTTTTCAAGAGGAATTTCAAGTTCATTATCTTCATTAAAAGAACCAATTTTATTTTGCAAAGCAAAATCTTTTTCATTAACTAAAGAACAATTTAATCTGTCAGCAATTTTTTTTGCAAGAGTGGTTTTCCCACACCCAGGAGTACCAGTAATTAATAATTTCATAATAATAAAAAGAATAAATTATATTAAAAGGAGATATTAACCAAAAAAGATTTACTTAAAAGTAAATGAATCGACAAATTTCCCAAAAGCTTTTTGAGAATCATCTAAACATTTTCCTTTTGATGATAAGAGTTTACAAAGATTTTCTTCTCGTGAAATACAAACATTTTCTGAAGAAGGCAAAACCATATTCCCCTAATAACTTTTTGTATATAAAAGAGTTTCGTACAAAAATTTGTGCAAAATTAGTTTATGTGAAGAAAATATTCTAAGAGACTTTGATATAATAATTCAAAAGTAAACTCTTCCATACAATATTTTTTTATTTTATCATAATCTTTATTTAGATAAAAACGTGAAACATCTTTTCCTGAATCGGCCTTTATAGGAATATCAAAGTATGAATTTATTACTTTTTGTGAAATGCATCTAAAATCCATATCTCTTTTTGTTTTTTCTGAAACAGCCATAGCTAATTGAGCCATATCTATGTGACGAGGAGAAGTAAAAAGAAAGTTAAAAAGTTCTTTTTGAGGGGCAATTTCATGGTAAGACATTCTTGCAAAAAGATAATTTAAATCATAAGCTAAATGATTAAAACCAACAATTTTTGGAGAAGTATCTTTTGAATAAATTTGTTTTAAAATTTTATAAAATTCCTCTAAAACTTTTCTTTCACTACCTAACTCAAACTCAAAAAGAAAGGTGGGGGTTTTGATTTGAGCAGGAGAAGGATATGTTGCTTGTGGATAATAATTATAAGATATGGCAAGAACTTTACTTTTTTTATGAAAAGGATTAAGCCCCGATTGTTCATCTTCAGGATCAACAAAGGATTCTATATCAAAAAATAAATAACTCATAAGGAAGGTAATTATTAGAAAAAGTTATAATATAGCGGGAAACAATAAATTACAAAAAGAACCCCTAAAAACAGCTAGAAAGGGTTTTTCCCCGATTTCTTCAGTCCTACTTTTTGATTCCTTAGGTAAATTGCTTGATATGTTTGCTTCAAGAACCATCAGCAGGGTTGTAGCAAAGATAATGAAGAAGAAATCATCTAAACTTGCTTCCACAACAAGCCACTGCTGGATTCCTAAGAGGGTCGCAAACAAACCCATTCCTCGAACTAGGATTGTCTGTTCCATTTTTTTCATCCCCCCTATCTCTCACTAACAATTATGTACCCCTAAAGTTAATTAACTCTTTTAAATAAATGCACAAACATTAATTATATTTTTGTGCAAATATTAAATTTTATAAATAATAATTTAACTTTTGACAGTTAATTATTGAAAAAGTTTATATTTAATAAAAGACTTAAATTAAATATGACCCACAACCATGACCTACGAAAAAAAATTCTAGAAGAAGGATATATTTATGGCATAAAAAACAAAGAATCCACAATATATTCTAGAATTAAGGCAACCCCCTCTACAATTGATTATCTTATTAATAAACTTAAAGAAGAAAATTATTTTTCAAAAAAAAGGTTAGAAATTAATTTAGCAAGATTAGGAATACCTGAATTTGCTTGGGTTTTTATTTCAATTAATTGGGAGAATTTTGATGAAGATGCTTTTTATAAAAAAGCTTTTTCTTTAAATCATGTTCACACTATTGCAGAAATTACAGGAAGCTTTGATTATGCAATAAAAATATTTGGCCTAAGTATTCAAAAAATAAGTTCTTTCATTTTAGGTTTTGAAAGATTGTTTGGAAATCAAATTATTGATTTAGAAATTCATTATTCCTCGCATGAATATAAAAGACATTATTCAAAAATAACAAAACTCATTCCAACAAAAATAAAAAAAATTGATTGTAATCTTATTGAAGAAAAACACGTTAATCCTGATATAAGTCTTCTTGAGATTTCAAAAAAAACAGGCGTTCATAGAAATACTATTTCAACACGGTGGAATTATTTATGGAAAGAAGAAGTTATAATGAAAGAGTGTCTTTCTCTAACTGAAAAAGGATATAATTTGATAAATAAAGGCCTTAAAGTGTTAATTATTATTAATCCTGTTCCTGGAAAACAAAAAGAAGTTATATTAAGTTTAGTAAAAAACGAAGATATTAGTGATCTTTTTTCAACAGTTAATGATAATCTTATTGCAATAATTAGAACAGAAAATAGTAGAACTTTATCAGAAGTTTATAAAAAAATGGTTAAAAATAAGCACATAAAGAGAACAACAACTATTATTTTTATGAATAAAAAAACAAGGGCGGGTTTAACAAAACAAGAACTAAGAGATTTAAGTCCAAATTGCAGAGAATCTATTTAAAAAAAGGTTATTTTATTTATACTTGGGAGATATTTATGTTAATTAAAGAATTAAAACCAAAAATGGCTGTTGAATCAATAGAACTTGAAATAGTAACAAAAGGAGAACCAAGAGCTTTTTCTAGTGCAAACGGAGCAGGGGTTGTTTGTTCTGCTGCAGCAAAAGATGAAGAAGGAAAAGAAATTTCCTTAACTTTGTGGGGAGACCAATACAAACAAGTACAAGATGGAACAAAAATAAAAATTACAAATGGATGGACTTCAGAGTATAAAGGACAACTCCAAATTAGCACTGGAAAAAATGGAACATTAGAAATAATAGAATAAATTATAAAAAAAATAAATTCAAAAAAAACTAGCGGCTGGAATCATTCCAACCGTTAATAATTTTTTGAAAAATCTAGAAAACTATTTTTTAGACACTTTAGATTTTGTAGATATATTAGACTCAACTTTTGCTGGAGCAAGACCTAAAAGTTCTTCAGCAGTTTTCTTTCTATTTCTTCCGAAATTTGCATACTTTCTGAATTTTGTTTTAGTCCATGCTTCTGGCTGTTTTTGTCTCATCTTTTGCTCTTCAGCTAAAAGCTGAACTCTCAAAGACTCATCTACATCCATATTTAAGAGAATATTACTCATAGGCTCACCTTTTCTATGATTCGATTTAAAGCTAAAAAAACAGCTTCAATACATATTCCTGCGTAAGTAGTATATAAGCATTTTGTCTTAATTAATTAAAAAAAGAAGGTTAAATTTGAGTTAAAAAGGAAAAATTTGCTTTATTTTTAAAAAAAACTACTTTTTTAGTTTTTTCTTAATTTTTCCTGTATTTTCTTCTGCATTTTCACCTAAAAGTTCATTTTCTAGGCTTTTTCCACCTTGCATTTCTTTGAATTCATCAAGATCTTCTTCATCAAGCCCAAGTTCTTTCATTTTAGCTAAATGATCTTCTGTTTTCATTCTCTCAAATTCTTTTCTCCATACAATCATGTCTGCAGTTTCTTTCATTTTTGCTCCTTGCGGAGGTTTATTTAATTTTCGCATCATAATAAGAAATATTCCTAATGCGCTTTTAAACCTTTTTAAAAAAAACGAAATTAAAATATACTCTAAAAACCAAATATAATGGGAAATAAAATGCAGGATAATAATCTTTTAAATAATGAGGAAAATAATGAAAAAAATAATGACCAAAAAAAAACAAACACTCAATTTGTTGGACAACTTTTAAACCACCCTTTTGTTGAAAATAAAAATTTTAATAAAGAACAAATATATAAAAAAAATATTGAAATTGAGGAGTTTGAAAAAGTATTAAAAGAAATAAAACAAGAAATGATTATTGAAGGATATTCCTCAAAAACACTTAAAATGTATTTAATTTATGGAAGAGATTTACTTTATTCTATTAATAAACCTATTAATCAAATTCAAAAAAATGATATAATAGGTTATTTAGCTGATAAAAAAGAAAAAGGGTGTGAAAATACCACTCTTGCTTTAGTTCACGCAGCGGGAGAATATCTTTTCAAAAAACACTTAAAACTAAATATAATGGAAGAAATTAAAGTTCCAAAAAAAGCAAAAACTTTACCTAAAGTTTTAACTAAAGATGAAATAAGATCCCTTTTCAAATCAACACGATTTGGTAGAAATCGTTTAATGCTTCAATTTATGTATGGTTCTGGCTGTCGTGTGAGTGAAGTAGTAAAAATAAAAGTAAGTGATCTTAATATGAAAGAAAGAACAGCAATTATTAAGGGAGGAAAAGGAAATAAAGATAGAATTATTATTCTTTCAAAGGATTGGCTTAGAGATATTAAAAAATATTTAGAAAAGAAAAAAATTAAATCAGAATTTATATTTTCAAAAAAAAATGGAAAAAATATTACCACAGATACTGTTCAAAGAATTGTTAGAAAATCAGCACTGGACGCAGGAATAAATAAACATGTAACCCCCCACTGCTTAAGACACTCCTATGCTACCCACCTACTTGAAGCAGGAACTAATATTAGATATATTCAATCACTTTTAGGTCATAGTAACTTAAATACCACCCAAATATATACTTCAGTAGCAAATGATCAACTTAAAAAAGTTCAAAGTCCGTTAGATAGACTTTAAGTAAAAAGATTCACAAGCCCCCATACTTCCACTAATTTAAAGTAATAGGAATAAATTTTTAACAAAAAATAAAATATATTAAATATAAAATTAATAAAAAATTATGTATAATATTAAATTTTATTTAAAATTAATAAAAAATTATTTTTTTAAAAAAAGACTAATTATGTATAAGTTGATTTTTTATTAATATTATCTTAAATTTATTCCAAACTAATATCCTTTCTTCTTTTTATTTTCAAAAAAGAGAAGATTTAAATACATAATAGACATTACTATGTAGAAAAAAAGGAGGAAGGATTATGAGTGTAAGAATTTCAAAACTTTTCGGAATGGATATTTATGATTCTGAAGCAGGATATAAAGGGAAAGTTTATGACTTAATTATTAACCTTGAAAAAGGTAAAATTGAGACAATAACAACTGAACCTTTAAAAGTAAAAACTAAATCCGATGCTAAGAAAATTTTAATGGAAAAAAGCATACCATATAGAAATGTTAGATCGGCAAAAGATATTCTAATTGTTTCAAGCAGACCAGTAGAACCTATTGAAGAAGTTAAAGAAGAACCAGAAGATAGTAAATACTCTCCTGCTTATAATAAATATAAATATAGAAGATAAATATTACAATTTGTTGGACAACTTCCTCTTTTTCTTCCAACAAATTTTTATTATTTTAACTTAAATTATTTATAATAATTATTTAATTAATTTTAAAAAATTGATAAAATATATATAAAACTTATGTATTATATATATACATAAAAGGTTTTTAGTTTTTTATATAATATAAGTAGTGGAATTATTGGGTGTCTGTTTTGGGGTTGATTTTATGACAATAAGAGGATATTTTGTTCAATATAGATTTATTTTACCTGAAAATATTAAACATTCTTCATATACTTATCAAAAACTTTTTCGCGCAATTTATGGTTATAATCAAGCAGTTCATAAAGGATCTGGAAAAAATTATATTTATCACAGGGAAGGAATTCTTTCTAATTATCCTTATATTAGGCCTGGTAAAAATTGTGTAATAATTCCTCAATCTGCTTTTCAATCCCTTCAAGAATTTTTTAAAACAGGGCACAATCCCACCCATAATTGGGAAAACAAAGGGGATTGGAAATGTACTTATTTTTTAAATGAAAAAGACATTAATGAAGATCAAATAATAAAATCCCTCTTAGATTTAATTTCGAGAAAGTTTATTAGTGGGGTTGAAGGATTAGTTAGTTTAAATTCAGAAATAAAAAGAGTCCAAATGAGTGAAGTTAATCCTGAATATAAAAACAAAATTATTAAAGAAACACAAGATATTGTTGATCTTGAGTGGTTTAAACAAGTATATAATCAATCCCCTGAACTTACTGAATTTTATAATAATTATAAAAATTTGAAAGGAATTTTACCTCAAAACCCACCCACATCTCAATAAAACCCTTTATTTTTGCGTTTTGAGCAAGAATAATAATTTCTCTACTTTTTTTTAAATTAATTATATTTGTCCAACAAATTGAGTGTTTAATAAGTTAAATAATTAAAATTAATATAAAAAAATAAGTTCTTTTATTGATTTATGGCTTGTTTTACTTCTATTTCTTCCTTTTCTTCCTTTTTTTGTTCTATTTTAACTAATAAGTCTTTTTTTCTCCATTTTCTCTTCCCCCCAATATTGCTTGTTTCTATCAAACCAATATCTACTAGGGTCTTTAAGTAAGGGTATAAACTCCTCTCATTTTGATAATCAATTTGGAATAATTCAAATATTCTTCTTCTTATTTCATCCATGATAACCCATTCGTCAAATCTTATAACACTTACTAAGTGGAAGGCTTGGGTGTGTTCATTAAATTTAAGTATATCCCAAATAGATAACACACTCACTTCCTTACTTTCTTGGGGGGTGGTTGGGGTTTCTGGGGAGGAATAGGTCTTTATCCCTTTCCCTTCTATCTTTATGCCTAATATTTTTCTTACAAAATCAAATATTTTCATCATTATATTAATGAACGTAATTACTTATAAACCTTACTGTAATAACTTGTATTTATTGTAATTACCTTTTGTCTTTTATGTAATTACTATTAATTATAGTAATGAGGTGTAATTACTATGTTTTATAAAATTTATGTAATTTGGTGGTATTTTTGATTAGTAATTACCAGTAAATACTTAATTATGATATATTTATTGTTTGTGAGGGGTGTTTTTTGTAATTAAATGTGGTTGTGGATTATATTTGTATTAATTTAATATAAGTGATATGTCTGTTTTTGCTAATTTTGGTAATATTTTTTATTTGATTCAAATTTGAGGTTATCTTTTTTTAATTAATTTTGATTTTTTATTTAAGTATGTTTTTGAAGTCTCCTTTTATTAGTTAAATAAAATCGTCAATAGTCGTGTTTTTTATAAATAATTAGAAGTAGCGGGGAGTGGATTTGAACCACCGACCTTCGGGTTATGAGCCCGACGAGCACTCCAGGCTGCTCTACCCCGCTAGGTTTGTTTTCAAAAAAAGAGATTATATTTGATTGTTTTTTTATAAAACTCTTTATATTGTGTTTTTAGCTTATTTAAAGCAATTTTATTGCTTTTTTTACTAATTAAACTTGTTTTTTTTATTTGTTACTTTTAAATTATAACATTCATATTTGTCCAACAAATTGGATTATTATTTTATCTTTGATAATATTGCCATTTCTTCTTGGATCTTTTTTATTTTAATTTCTATTTCTTTGTGCTTTTGAGGATCATTTGCAGAGTTCATTTGTCCTCCGCAGCTAGGGCAAAGGAAATTATATTCTGCAGCCACTTCAAAAGGCATTCTTTCACTGCACTTTGTGCAATCAAAATGATTGTAATCTGATTCAATAGCTTTCTTTTGAACCAATTTGTCTATGTTTTCTTTCTCCTTTTCAAGGATTAGATCAGCTAATCTATCTTTCTTTATTTCCCATGTATAATTATACCATCCAGTTTTCTGGTTCCTGCTCTTTTGGTATACTGCAATCCCTCTATAATGTAATCTATTAAGGGTTGCTCTTACTTCTGTAACTTTCTTTTTCATTTTTTTTGATACATCTTCATCTGTGAAACCTTTTTTTTTCTTTTCACAAATTTTTACTAAAGTTAATGCGTCTTGCCCCCCAACTGTTTCAAGGAAATCTTTTACTAGCATCAAATCAGTTAGTGTTTTTTGAGGCATAATTATTTCCTACCCCCTACTGTTTTTAAACTAATAACTTTTTTCCCATTTTCTTGTCCTTCAATCATAACTTTTGCTTTTTCAAATTTTTTGTTTAATTCTTTTCCTTCTTGTATTCTGTCTAGAAAAACAGCTAACGCTGCTATTTCACTATGGGGTTGGCCTGTGATTGAAACATTATAATCTGCCTTTTCATACACATCTCTTTCTACTTTTTGTGATCCCACAATGATTGCAATTTTTTTATTTTTTTTAATTTCTTTTTCTTTCTTTTCCACCCCTACCCCATACATGGTTAAGTGAACAAACACAAATCCTTTTTTCTTTAATTGTTTGTAACTTTTTTTCCAATCTTCTGAGAAACTTACTTTAAATGGCCCTCCCCATCTTGAGGTTACATCATCTACACTTTTTTTTGAACTTTCATCTTTTTCTCCACAAATAATTATTTCTTTTGCTCCAAGAGCTCTTGATACTAAGGCACAATGTGATGTAACTCTATAATCTCTTACTTCGCGATGTCCATATCTTAAAATTATTATTTCTTGCTTCAATTACTCACCAGCATTAATTTTTTAGGGGGGAGCATTTTTAAGCCAATCTTGATTAATTTTTACCCCTTTACAAGCTTTTATAAGGTTTTTCAAATCAAAATTTCTAGGTGAGCAGGTTCTTTTGTCTATAAAATAGACTTTCCTGTTTGTTGTCCAAAATAATTTTTGGGCCCGTAGCTCAGGGGTAGAGCACTGGACTTTTAATCCAGGTGTCAGGGGTTCGATTCCCCTCGGGCTCGCTTTTTATTTTATTTTCAAAAAATATTTTTTTTATGAAGTAATTACCAAGAAGAGTTAGTAATTACTATAATTATTATGGGCCCGTAGCTCAGGGGTAGAGCACCAGACTCTTAATCTGGGTGTCAGGGGTTCGATTCCCCTCGGGCTCGCTTTTTATTTTGTATTGAAAAAAGATTATGTTTAATTAGTGTTGTGTTATTTTATTTTTTTATGAACATTAAATTAATTGGCTATTCTTTAGTTGGAATTTCAGGAATCCTTTTTGGGTTAATTATTTTTGGGGGTAAAGTATTTTCTAATTTAGGATTATCTTTGTTTGAGTTATCTACTCTTCCTTATATTTTTTCTTTATTTTTTCTTTTTCCTTTTATTATTCAAAAGAAATATTGGGTTTCTAAAAAAGATTTTCCCCTACTTTTATGGTATGGTTTGGTTGAAGCCTCTTGTTCCTTTTTACAATTTGCTGGATTAATTTTTGGTGTTCCTGTTGCTGTTGTTGTGTTGCTTCTTTATGTTCAACCCTTGTGGACCACAATAATAAGTTTCTTTTTTTTAAAAGAAAAAGTAACTCGTTGGCATGTTGTTGCTTGTTTTGTAGTAATTTTAGGGGTTGTTTTTTTAGTTAATCCAAGTGACCTTTTTGTTTCTTCAAGTTTTTTTGGGTTATTTTTAGCTCTTCTTGCGGGGGTGTTTTTATCGTTATGGGTAGTTATGGGGAGTATTGCTAGTAAAAGAAAAATTAATCCTCTTTCAATAAAATTTTTTGTGGATTTATTTGGGCTTGTTTTGTTATTTTTAATATTTCCTGTCTTGAAAATGATTTTTTCAGATCCACAAGTTGTGGGATTTTCACTAGAATGGCCGCTTTGGATTTGGGGGGCATTATTAATGTTTAATTTATTTGCAATAACTTTGGGACATATTCTTTATTATAAAGGGGTAAAATTAGTTCCTACTGCAAGTGCGGGAATTCTTTTGCTTTTAGAACCAATTGTTGCTACTTTACTTGCAGCAGTATTCTTAGCCCAACCAATAACAATAAATATTCTTTTTGGGGGAATTTTTATTATTCTGGGAAATGCCCTTGTTATTCTTAAATGCTAGTTTTTTTTCTTTTGGGCGATTTTAAAAAGCTTTTCCTATGCTTTTTTTATTATAAGGGACTGTAGCTCAGCCTGGGAGAGCACACGGCTGAAGACCGTGGTGTCGGGGGTTCAAATCTCCCCAGTCCCATTTATTCTTTTTCTTTAATTTATTAGTTTTTTTATATTTATTTATTATTTTTTTTATTAAGATTGTTTTTGAAATTATTTTAATTAACTATTTTAAAATAAGTATCATATTTTTTAAAAAATTAATATTTTTTTAAAATTAAAATGTTGATAAAATTTTTATTGCTTGGGAAATAAATCCCAAGCAATTACAAAAAATAGTTGTTAATTATTTACGTTTTTTTGCTTTTGCTTTTTTCTTTGCAGCCATTTTGTTTCACACTCCTTGAAAAATTAATTTTTTTCTATATTTAGTTTGTTTTTTCTTATATTTAAAGGTTTTTATTTTTTAGAATAAGATTTTTTTAATTTTTTTTTGAAAAAAATGTTTTACAAAAAGTTTTTTATAAAAAATATTTTAAAATTTTAAAAAATTATTTTTTTGAAATATTTTTTATATTCTATAATCATCTTCTACTTTGTGTACTTTTATTCCGCTGTCGCTTATTTGTAGTGGGTGTAAGTCTTCTGAGTGTTTGGTTGCTCTCATTTTTCTTATGTGTAGTGTTCTATTAGATTGAGTTCCTATTCCCATGTAATGTAATATTATTACTCCATCTGCAACAAATTCTTCTACTCCATATTTTCCATATTGTTTTGAATCTTCAGAAATTTCTGTTGTCATTATTGTTGTTACTCCTGCTCTTGATAATAAATAAACTAATTTTAGTACTGCTTTTCGAATTTCGTGTTCACTTTCAAAATTTAGTCCAAGTGCTGGTATTGAATCAATAATTACTCTTTTTGCTTTTATTTTTTTTATTGCTTTCATTAATTCTAATAATAATTTATCTAAGTCAAATCCTGTTGCTGGTAGGGAAAATTCTTCTTCACTTGGTATTCCTATTTTTGCTATTGTTCCATCAATTATTTTTAATAATCCATTATCTTCTAGTTGTCTTAAATTCCATCCAAATCTTAACATGTCTTCGCGTATTAGTTCTGGTCTTTCATCAAGGGTTAAGTATATTCCTGCTTCTCCATTTTTTGCTCCATTTACTAAGAATTGGATACAAAATATTGTTTTTCCAGTTCCTGTTCCTCCGCTTACAAGAAAACTTCTTCCTTCAGGTAATCCTCCTTCTATTAATTCATCAAATCCGGGGATGTTTGTCTTTAATCTGTTCATATTTTCACACGTTATTAGTAGTTTTTGCTGGTTATTAATTCTTTCTCTTGTTTAAAAAAATAGTTTGTGTGCCAAGTTTTTTGGCACACTTTTAATTTATTTTTTAATAAACTTTCTATATCCTAAATATATTATTGCTATTATTACTAATAGAATAATTGCTGTTAGTAGGACATTAGGTTGTTCTGTTGGAGTTGTTTTATTGTTGGCTGTTAGTGTTATTTGTTTTGTTTTTATTGTTGCATCAGTGTCTTGGTAGGTTATATTTAGAACAATTGTATCTTTTTCGATTAAGGTTGCTTTTGTTTTTACTGTGTCAATGTCGTTTGGTTCTAAACTTCCTATGAATTGTTTTGGTTTTTCTATTGTTCCTTGGACATTTATTTCAACGAACATATATTCTGCTTTTCCTGCCCCTTTGTTGAATATTTCTATTGTTAGTTCTCCGTTTGTGTATTCTTTTATTGTTGCATCAAGGTCTACTGTGCCTGATATTTTTATTCCTATGTATGATCTGTCTTCATTCCATTCTCCTGAGGAGTCACGGTATAAGAGTTTTATTGGTATCATGTAGTTTTTTAGTGTTGCATTTCTATTTACACTTAGTTTTATTCTTGTTTTTGCTTGTTCTCCTGGCATTATTTTTTCAATATATTTTGTGCTTGCTCCAAGAGGGGTTATTTCTCTTTCAATTACGGTTCCTGTTGCAGTCACAGTTCTGTCTTCTTGTATTTCCATTGTAATAGCATATGCGGGGCTTGTTCCCACGTTTTGTATTGTTAGTTCTATTTCTTTTTCTTGTCCTGGAATTAATCTTTCTTCAGAAACATCTATTACTTTTAGTTCTGGTTCATTTCCACTTACAATTATTTGGTGTGGTGTTTTTATTGGAACAGAAGCAGATTTTGTTTTTATTTCTATTGGCAGGGTGTATGTTTTATTTTCAGCACTTGGATCAACATATATTGTAAATTTTGCGGTTGCTTTTCCATATTTTATTATATTTCCTATGTTTTTTGTTGATTCTTCTTTTACCATGAATGGATATTCATCAGGGATGCTTATTGTTACATTTTCTTGTGTGATTGAATCTTTATTTTCAAGTTGAATTATTAGGGTTGTTGTTGTTCCTGGAATTGCTGGGCTTGGATCGTATGTTACTTGTGTTATTTGGGGTACTGCCGCAAACACCCCGCTTAAAATAAAAATTATTATTATTAATTGAATTATTTTTCTCATTACACCACTTCCTTTAATTTATTCTATAAAATATACTGTATTTATATCCTTTCAACGGCCTGAATTGAAGGGATATTTTCTATTTTTTCAATTAATTTTTCCATTTTTTGGGCTGATCCTATTTGAAGTTCAAACATTGCTTCAACGTATCCATTTTTTTTCACGTTGAAGCTTGTTGAGGTTAGTTCTCCTCCACTCTTTTTTATTTCTGCAAGTATTTCTGCCAGAAGGCCTGTTCTATCCATTGCCTTTATTCTTATTCCACTTTGGCCTTTATCTTTTTCAAAAGCGATTTCTACTAGTTTTTCTTTAGATATTTTTATAATATTCTTACAATCTTTTCTGTGTATTATTATTTTTCTTTTTGTTGTCTTTACACCAATTACATCTTCCCCTGGTAGTGGGTGGCAGCATTCAGCCATTTTTATTTTTTTAAACCCTTGTGTGTTTTTTCCACAGGTAATTTTTGTTTTTTTGTTTTTCATTTTGAAGTGTGATTTTATTTTTGTTTTTGCTTTTTCGCTTACAACAAAATTTAACCAACTTCTTTGTACTGTTGGTTTGTCATTTAGTATTATTTCTACTTTATCTAAATTTTTTAATTTTGTTTCAAGTGGTGAGTAATTTCCATTAATTTTTGCTTTTTGTATTTTTTTTCCAATATCTGTGTGTACTGCAAAAGCAAAGTCTATTGGGGTGGCGCCGATTGTTAGGGGTATTACATCGTTTTTTGGAGTAAATATAAATATTTTTTTTCCGATTGCTTTTTTCTTTCTTATTTCATCTCCTGCACTCTTTTGCCATTCTAATAATTGTCTTTCCCAACTTAGTGTTTTGTCAATTTCTTTAAATTTTTTTATTCTTTTATATTCCCAGTACAGGCTTGATTCTGTCCTTAGGTGTTGTTCCCATGTTCTTATTTGTATTTCTATTATGTCTTTTCCTCTAATTATTGCGGTGTGTATGCTTTTGTATCCGTTTTCTTTTGGGTGGGTAATGTAGTCATCAAATGCTTCTCTTATAAAATCAAATTTAGAGTGTACATACCCTAGTGCTTCGTAGCATTCTTTTTCTTTGTCACAAATTATTCTTAGTCCATATAAATCATACATTCTGTTAAAATCAACTTTTTTTAGTTTGTCATATATTGATTTGAAATTTTTCGGTCTGCCATATATTTGTGCTTTTATTTTTCCTTGTAATAATTCTTCTATTTCATTTTTTATTTCAAGGATTAATTTTTCTCTTTCTTCTCGTGTTTTGTTAACCATTTTTTTTATTTTTTCGTATCCTTGTTTGTTTTTTAATTTGAATATATTATCTTGTATTCTCCAATCAATTCCATTTATTCCTAACTTTATCGCAAGGGGGATAAATATTTCTTCTCCCGCTTTTGCGACTTTTTCGATTTCTTTTTCTTTTCCTGTGTAAAGTGTTTCTCCTGCTTCTGCAACTTTTATTATTATGGGTTCAAGTGTGGTGGTTATTGACAAAAGTATTTCTGCAAGTGTTGCTGAATCTATTTTTCCTAGATTTCTATCAATTAGTTTTTGTACTTGGGTTGTTTCTTCCACTATTTTTGTTATTTCCTCACCAAATTTTTCCTTTAGTTCGTCAGTGGTTGTTTTTTCTAAATATAATGTGTCGTGAAGTATTGAAGCAATTATTATGTTTTCATCCAATTTTTTTTCTTTTAAAATTTGGGCAACCGTTTTTGCGTGCTGTACTTTTTCTTCATCCAGTCTGTTTTGTATGAATTGGGCTGCTTCTTCTTCTTTTCCCATAGTTTAATTAAGGTTGGTTCTTTTTTAATCTCTTTCTCACTTCCCCGAAATGATTTTAATTAGATTGAGTAACTATTTTGTAGTGATTTTTTATGGATGATTATGGTAATGTTGAGTTAGTTAAGTTTCCGGAGATTGATGAAGTTGATTCAGCTCTTTTGAAGAAGACGTTTGAATCTTTTTTCAACAAGAATCCTGATGTTAAGTTGCATATTTCTTATAAGGGGTATAACAAGGGGGGTATTAAAACACAGCACGAGTTTCATGTGAAGGCTATTTTGAAAGGAAAGTCTTTCTTTGCAGAGGTTGTGTCTTGGAAGCTTCTTGATGGGGTTCAGGATTGTTTAAAGAAAATCGAGAGAGAATTAGAAAAAGAACTCTCTCGTAAATAATTTTTTTTATTTTCTTTTTTTGCTTGCTTTCTTTTTTGCAGGCTTTTTTACTTTTTTTGCAACTTTCTTTGTTGTTTTTGGTTTTGCTGTTTTCTTTGTTGTTTTTTGAGGGATTGGTTTAGTATTTGTTTCATCCTCTCTCTCTTCTTGTAATTCTTTTCTCATTTGGTCAATAAGGTCTTTTACTGACATTTTTTTCTCAAAAACCATTTTTTAGCCCCCGTTAAAGGTGAAACAAGAACGCTTTCTTTATATAAAAACCTTTCCACAAAAATTTGTTTGATACATAATTATTTTTGTTTTTCCATTTTTAATGGTTTTAATTAATTAAAATGGGGGGCTTATGTATAAGTTTTTCTTTTTATGGACTTGGGAGAAATGGACTTCTAGTTAAAGTACTTGTATCATCTTACTAACTCCACTCCGTTTCCCTTCAGCGCCTTTCAATAAAACTACCGTTGCTACCTTCCGGTCCTGGCGGGGTTCAATTTACAGAAATGCCTGTAAGGACAGAGCTTCGACGCTAGTATTATGGCAAATACAAAAACATTGAAGCCTCTTTCTCTTTTTCGACCCCGACGTAAAGCGGATTTTCGGTTACAAGCCACCGCTAGCGGCCCGGTCTAGTCCAACAGATTTCTATTCCAAAATGATTATATATAATGTGTTTCTTTTTCAGTTATGCCTATCTTTAAACCGGGGGAATTTCAAAGTGCTTCAAAAGCAAGAAAGAGTCGTTTAGAGAAAGCGCTTGTTACTCGCGCAGAAACTGATGGATACTCAAATGTTGTTCGTAGGAAAAAATCTTTTGAATGGATTACTCAAGCAAAGTTTTCTGATATTGATAAATCTAGAAAAGGGGGAATCACTTCGGCAATTAATTATTTTGCAAAAAGAAAATCTGGTGCTAAAGTTAATGTGCTTGATTGGGGTTGTGGGGATGGGACTGCTGCAAAAGAATTGGCAAAAGATTTGAGAGTAAATGTTTTTGGTTTTGCGATTGATTCTTCACGTGAATGGATAAAACCTTCAAATGTAACTTTTTTGCACACTGCGGTTGAGATATTACCAAAATTTTTAAGAAGAAAAAAATTAGTTTTTGATGTGATTTATTCAGAAGCAGCAATAAAACATATGCCTGTTGATTATCAAGTTTCGCATTTGTGTGAATTGTCAAGATCTCTTTCTGTGGGGGGAAGAATTTTTCCTGATCCAATTCGTTTAGATCAAAATATTAGAAAATTGTTTGAATCATCAAGACTTAAGGTTGAAGAGGATCACAATTTTTTAGTTTCTCTTACTAAAGTAAAATAAGCATTAATAAATAAATGAATTGTCAAAAAGCTTTTTTGAGAATAGTTATATACTTTTCCAACTATTACTTTTTCATGTCTTGTTTTGAAATATTTTCTGAAGAGCCTAACTCTCTTGCACGTAGCGGTTTTTTGAGTACTGCTCACGGGAAAGTTAAAACTCCTTTTTTTATGCCTGTTGCAACAAAAGGTGCAGTAAAATTTGTGACTCATCCAGATTTACAAAAAGAAATGGGTGTTGATTGTTTAATTTCAAATGCTTTTATTAATTATTTAAAACCGACTCTTCCTTTGATTGAAAAAGCTGGGGGGTTGCATAAATTTATGTCGTGGGATAAATCTCTTTTTACTGATTCGGGGGGGTTTCAATTAATTTTGGATCATTTTGTTCATAAGGTTACTAATAAGGGGGTTTATTTCAAAAATCCTTTTGATAAAAGTATTGAACTTGTTTCGCCCACAAAAGCAATTCATATTCAAAATTCTTTAGGTAGTGATGTTGCTATGTGTTTGGATCATCAACCTCTTTTTGGAAAATCTCGTGCAGAGTATTTGGATTCAGCGATAAGAACAATTGAGTGGGGGATGGAATGTAAAAAGGCTCATGAAGAAAATAAAAATAAAACAAATAAAGATCAGTTGCTTTTTGCAATAGCTCAAGGTGGTATTCATAAAGATATTCGCCAAAAATGTGCTCTTGCTTTGCACAAAGTTGGTTTTGATGGTGTTGCTCTTGGTGGTTTTGGAATAGGGGAAGCACAGAGCGATATGTTTTCTATTATTAGTGAAGTAAAAAAAGTTCTCCCTAAAGATAATCCTACTTATATTATGGGTATTGGTTCTCCTCTTGAAATTTTGGGGGCGGTAGAGAATGGGGCTGACATGTTTGATTCAGCATATCCAACAAGAATGGCTAGGCACGGGTTAATTTTTACTCATAAGGGACAAATTAAGATTGATCGTTCTGTTTTCAAAGAAGATTTTTCTCCATTAGATAAAGACTGTGATTGTTTTGTTTGTAAAAATCATTCAAGATCATATTTGCATCATTTATTTAAAACTTATGAACAGAACGGGTTAATGCTTTTAAGTTATCACAACACTTATTTTATTACAAAAATGATGAGTGAAGTTAGAATTTCAATTAAGGAAAATAATTTTGTTAAATATAAATTAAATTTTGAAAAAAATTATGGTGTAAAAAATGTCTAAATATATAATTGCTGGTGCGCCTGGTGCAGGGAAGACCACAATTATTAATGAATTAAAAAAATTAGGATTTATTTGTCATGATGAGATTCCTCGTCAAATTATTGAAGAACAACTTAAAGTGGGTGGTGATATTGTTCCTTGGAAGAATATTTCTACCTTTAATGATGAAATTTTAAAAAGAGAGATTGAGCGTTTCTTTTCTTCTCCGCCTCATTCTTTTTTTGATAGGAGTTTAGTTGATCCTGTTGCTTATATGAATCTTTTTGGAGGTAGTGTTCCTCAAAAATTTGTTGATGCTGCAAAAAAACACAGGTATTTTGAGAAAGTATTTTTTGTTGAACTTGTGCAAGATTATTATGTTAATGATGCTTCTAGAAAAGAAACTTTTTCTCAAGCTTTAAAAGTTGGGGATGCTTTAAGAAAAACTTATCTAGAATTTGGTTATGAAATAATTTCTATTCCTAAAGGTACGCCTAAAGAAAGAGTGGATCATATTCTAAAACACGTTAATAAAAATAAAAAATAATTTTTTATTAGTTAAAGATTTTGTTCTTTTTAACTCAAAATTATTTTTCTTGTGGGATTATTTTTCTTTTTTTGAGTTCTTTAATTAATTCTTCAAAAAACATTTTGATTGGGGGAAACTCTGTAAAGTATTTTTCTTTTCTTTTTCGAAGCACGCTTTCAGTAATATTATATTTTTTCCAATCCTTTGGGTAATTTGTTGCTTGTATTACTGGATCAAGTGCATCTATTGATTTTGCGAATTTTGCTTCAGATGTTTTTCCTGCAAGCCATTCTTTCCAATATTTTGTTAGGTCTTCTGCAATTTCTTTTGGAAGTTCTTTTTCTAATCTTTTTACTGCTTTATCTTCTAATTTTTCTTTCTTTTTAAGTTCTCTTTCTTCAGGTAAAAATGTGTCTTTTGCATATATTTCGCAGAAATCGTGGTAGAGTATTAGTTTTCTTACTTTTTCTTTATTTATTTTTTTTGTCTTTTTAAAGAAATATTCTGCAAGAACTAGTGCGGAGAATGTATGCTCCGCTGTGGTTTCGTATCTGTTTTTTACTTTTGTTTTTCTTTCTATTTCTTTAAGTTTATTTATTAGGTTTAGTTTATCTAATTCATGCATGATATGTTTTTGCTTTTTTGTTATTAAAAAAGGTATGTGGAGAAGGTTTTTCTCCACAAAAAATAGTTTTAGCTTTTATTTTTATTAATTAATTTTTTTTATTCATCAACATCTTCAATACCATTTTCTGTGATTCTGTATATTGCTTCTCCGTCAGGTAGTGATGGTGAGTCCACAAGTTTTGCTACTCTTTTATCTTCTTTTGATTTTCTAAGGTATAATCTTGTTTTACTTGCGTGTCCTACTACATTTCCACCTACTGGTTCAGTTGGGTCTCCAAATAAAATATCTGGTCTTGACATTACTTGGTTTGTTACAAGTACAGCAATGTTTTGCATTTCTGCTAATTTTTGAAGTGTTCGCATGTGTTTGTTTAATTTTTGTTGTCTTTCTGCAAGTGTTCCTCTTCCCACAAATTCTGCTCTGAATTGTGCTGTTAGTGAATCAACTATTAGTAGTTTTATGTTTTTTTCTTTAACCATTTCTGCTGCTTTATCAGCAAGTATCATTTGGTGTTCTGCGTTGTATGCTCTTGCTACGTGAATATTTTTTAGTGCATTATCAACATCAAGTCCAAATCTTTTTGCGACTTGAATTACTCTTTCTGGTCTGAATGAATTTTCAGAGTCGATGTATAAGCACGCTCCTTCAAGCCCTCCTTGGTCTATTGGTAGTTGTACTGTTACTGCTGTTTGGAATGCCCATTGTGACTTTCCGCTTGCCATTTTTCCATAAATTTCAGTAATGCTTTGAGTTTCTATTCCTCCTCCAATTAAAGTATCAAGTTCGCTTGATCCGGTTGTAATTCTTCCTACTAATTTTCTTTTTTCTGCTAAAATATCAGCTGTTTCAAAACCCATATCAAGCGCATCTCTTGCGGCTTTGATTGCTTTTTCCGCAGTTCCTTCTCCAAGTCCTGCAATTTCTTTTAATTCCATTGCACTTGTTACAGCCATTGCTTCTAGTGTTTTGAATCCCGCTTCTTCAAGTTTTTTTAATGCTCCTTCTCCAATTCCGGGCAAATCAGATATTGTTTTTATTTCTTTAACCATTTTATCAAACTCCTTTTGATGCTTTTTGAGGAGAAATTTTGGTGAATTTCAATCCCCTTTGCAACAAAGTTTGATTAAATATGTGTTACGTTCTTTTTAAACGCTTTTTGAGTGCTGTGCCGGTGGTCATTTTCTGTTTTTTTAATTAAATATTATTATTTTTCAAAAAAATTATTGATTATTTTATTTAATTATTTTAGTTATTTTGTTTTGTCAATTCTCGACATTATTTTTAATAAAAATAACCTAAGATATATGAAAATATTTTCATTTTTCAAGATAGGTTTATTAAGCTATTCAATGATTTTATGAAGGTAAAGATTTTGTGAGTTGCCTTTACAAAAATTTTTATTAAAAATTTGCCTGGTGGGTGTAAGCATGTGTAAGCATAAGTATATTTTGGTGTGGGTGGCGTAGTGTAGTTTTGTTAGAATTAAAAAATTAAAGGTGTTGTTTATGCGTGATTTTGATTTTTTGGTTTCTTGGTTATCTAAAGAGTTTAATCGGGAAAAAATTATTGTACCTCAAGTAATGTATAGAAGAAAAAAAGAGGCGTCATAAATGGTTGTTCGTTGTAAGGAATGTGAGGGGGAAATGTTTTGCGAGCCGTTAAGGGTTTATAGTAAAGATCTTTTGGTTTGGCATTGTACACGGTGTAAACGTACAGCTGATGAGTTTGTCCCTCAAGATAAAACAGCAGTATATAAGTGAGTGGTTATTGTGGGTAAAAAGAAATATTTTTTCGCAGACATGAGTATGCACTCAAAAAAAGGATTAGTTAATTACTTTTTTGATTTCTTTTCTTTTGATTTATATTTTGGATTAAAAGATTTATTTAAAATTAATTTTTTTATTTTCTTTGCATCCTCGTTTTTTCTTTTTGTTTGTGGGTTAATTTTCCCGTCTTTGTTTTTAGTTTTTTCTCTTGTGGGGTTATTATTTTTTATAAAAGGGTTTAATCATTATAAAATTCATTTATTAAAAAAAGATTTTGAAGAAAATGGGATTTTTTGAGGGTGATTTGTGTGGAGAAAAATAAATTTGAAAATATTGTGGTATTGCCAAGAGAAAGTATGGCGGGTAATTTTAATAGAATTAATTTTTTTCCATATTACTTTTTGGAAGAAGTTGAAGATGTTGCTTTTAGATTTAATAATTTAATAAAAACAAATAGTTTGGCAGTTTCATTTTTGCTTTTTGTTTTTATTTTAGCTTCAATTTTCACAAGTTTAATTCTTTAATTTTATTAGTCTTTCTTTGGGGTTATTTTTTTATTCTGCCTTCCATTCCTTTTATTTTAAAATCAAGAGTCATTCCAATTCCTGTTTTTTTTCTCATTCTTTGAATTGTTCTTAATCTTTCAATCCCTCTTTGTTTTGCTGCTTTGTTTTGAAGTGGGATGTATTGGTGTAATAATTTTTCTGTTTTTAAGGAAATATCTTTTCTATTTGAAGGGTCTTGCATAAATTGTTTCATTGATTTTGGATTTTGAGGTATCCCTCTTTTTTTGAGTTCGTTTATTAGAATTCTTTTATAAAGTTCAAGCCATACTCGGTTAAATGCATTTTCTTGTGTGGTTCTTTCTCCTTGTAATTTTTGGATTTTTCTTGCATATTTTTGTGCAATTGGATCTTGACTTGTTTGTCCCATTTTTACTATTTGTGGAATATCTTGTGAATCAAAAGATCTATTTTTTTGCGTATTTAATTTTTCTTGGAATAATTTTCTTAATGCTGGGTCCTTTGGCATAACTAACCTAAATCCAATCCTGTTTCCTTGTGGGGCCTTTACAGATCTTCCTGTTCTTGTGGTGAGTAAATTTTCTTCGGAAGCTCTTTTGTATATTGTTGTTCCTTTTGTTGCTCCAATTATTGCGGGTGAATAAAAGTCAGCTATTCCTTTGTGTTCTAAAACAAGTGCGTTGTAATATGATTCAATAAAATGTCTTGCCTTTGTTTCTATTCCTCCGGCAAGTAAAAAATTTCTTGTGTGTAACCGCCCTTTATTGAGTGCTTTTAGTACTGCGATTGCTTGTTCTTTTGTATATCTTCCTCCTTTTAGTTCTCGAAGCATTTGGTTGTTGAGGGCTTCAGTCCCTATTTCAAGACTGATAAATCCAGCTTGTCTTATTTTTCTAATTAAAGTTAGGTTTGGTTTTTCATTTTGTAGAAGTGAATCTATTGTGGCTGCACATTCAAATTTGAATCGTTTATTTAAACCATTATTAATTATTGCTTGCATTATTCTGTAGGCTCTTTTTCTGTCAGTAAAAAATTGATCATCAAGTATTGATATGCTTTTTATTTCTGGATTTTTAGCTAATTGTTTTAGTCCCTCTATAATTGTTTTTTCATCTATTTGTGCAGGTTTTCCTTTTCTTGGTACTGTACAAAATATACAAGCGTTTGGACAACCTCTTTCAGTATATATCATTGCTGCACTTCTATCTTTCAGGTAAACAAATTCTGAAGTTCTTATTTCATTGGTGGTGAGTTTTGCTTTTGGTGTAGAAACAATTTGTTTTCCTTTTCGATAAACAATACCTTCTACATTTTGTATGTTTCCTTTTTCTCTTCCTGAAAGTAATTTTGCAAGTTTAACAAGTGAGTGTTCTGCTTCTCCACTTATTGCATAATCTGCCCCGCTTTCGCGCAGGTATCCTTTGGGGTTTGAATTAAATGCCGGGCCCCCAGCAATAAGAGTTGTTGTTGGGAAATAATATTTCAGCGCTTTTGCTACAAAAAAATCAAGTTCTTTTGATCCGCGTGTATCAAAAAAAGTCATTCCTATAAACTTTGGTTGTCCTACAGTTCTTCTTAATTGCTTTATATAATTTTCAATTTCGATTTTAGCTTGTTTTACTTTTTTTCTTGAATTGAAATCGTTTTCTCCGGTAATATTTTTTCTAAAAACATTTTGTGCAAAAACAAGTTGGGTGCTTATTCCATTTTTTTCTAGTTCTTGTCTTAATACTTCATGTCCGAGTGCGCGGGCGTCTACTGAAAAGAAAACAAATTCTGCCATATAACATTAATTTGTCTTTAAGTTAATATTCTTTTTTTAGCATTCTTTTTCGTATTGGTCAGGCATTTGTTTTCCAATAGTTGGATTTATTTTTTTGATTTCTTCAACCATTTGGTGTACATATTCTCTGTATGAGTAGTGTGCCGCTCTGCTTGTTCTTGTTTTTGCTACGTGATGTGCTTCTTTTGCATTCAAATTATAAAATACTTTGTAATTAGTGGCAAGAGGGAGTAGATATTGTGCAATTTCTTTTTGTGCTCCTGATTTTACAAGTTTTACCCATGATTCAAATGATTTTGTCAAAGCAAGAATGTATTCTTTTTTTGCTTCTTCAGTTAAGTAGTAGGGGATAGCATATCCATATTCTGGACTTATTACACTATCAATCCAAGTGAGCATTCTGTTTCGGTGCAGATCCCGTCCTGCCCCAAAATCGACTATTGTTTCAAACCAATAATGCGCGTTTTCAGCTGCCCTGTGTGGTTTTTTCTCTATTGTGTTGTATGAAAATATTTTTTCAATTAGTTTTTCTTTTTCTTCAAAAGAAATTTTCTTTCCGTTAAGTGTTACTTTTCCGTTGGTGTATGTAGCGTCAAATCCTTCTTTTATTAAATATTCATAAATAACAAGTTCTTCCGCATTTTGAGTAGAATTAATTAGTTTTACTGTGGGTTGTATGTTTTCAAATTCAAATTCATCTACAATTATTTTTTCTTTTCCTTCAAAAGTTATTGGTTTTATTTTTTTATTATCATTTTTGTGAGTTTTTCGTGTAGGATCAGCAACACAAAATTCTTCAGCTAAAAGGGAAGGGTATTCTTTTTGAAGTTCTTTTTGCATTTCTATTGCAGATTCTCTTAGTTCTGCATTGTCTTCTGTAAGTAAATCATGTATTAGGGATCGGAATTGTTGTGGGTTTGCACTCATTGCAAAATTAGTGTATGCACTTGCGGGCAAAATGTATCTTGCGCAGTCAAATGCTTTTTTCTTAATATTTTTTTCATCAGTAACAATTCCTCGTTGTTTATAATTTTCTGCGATTTCACTTATTATTAAAGGTAATATTTTTGAGTATGCTGTGAATAAGTTTTCTACTGCTTCTTTGTATATTTTTTTTTGTTCTTCATTTAGTTCTTTTGGAGTGTAATATGTTGGTTTTGAAAAATCTTGGTATCTTGTGCTTCTTTCAAGGTATGCTGATAATCTTTTGTTTTCAAAGTATTTGTTTGTGGATAATATACTTATGTTTTCAAATGCAAGTGTGGTTGTTGAGTGTTGTTCTATTGAGTGGTGCCCCCAAGCGATTGTTACTCTTTTGTGAAAATCAGCCACTTTTTCTTTATTAAATCCATTTTCTCCAATAATTTCGTCAAGTATTTCTTTGAATGGTTTTGCGCTTTGACTTAGTCTTCCTGCGACCATACAGTGTGCTTCTCCCATTTCTTGTTCTATTTTAACTCCTTTTTGGGCAGCAACTTCTTTTGCAATATCATCCATTATTTGTATTTTTCTTTCCACCATTTCTAAAGCACCAATAAAATCAACCCCTTTCTTTTTTTAAAGAGAAGCTTTTTTCTTGTTTTCTTAATTATTTTTTTTGTTTTTGTTTTTTTATCAGTTGGTTTTTTTAATTGATTATATCTTATAATTTGGGTGCTTGGGTATGTTTGATAATTTGAAAAATTCTGATTCTATTATTTATGATTTGATTTTAAAAGAAAAAGAGAGACAAATGGATGGTATTGAGTTGATTCCTTCTGAGAATTTGGTTTCTCTTGCTGTGATGGAAGCGATGGGTTCTTTTCCAACAAATAAATATTCTGAAGGTTATCCTGGTAAGCGTTATTATGGGGGTAATGAATTTATTGATCAGATTGAACAATTAGCGATTGATCGTTTGAAAGAATTGTTTGGGTCAGAGCATGCTAATGTTCAACCTAATAGTGGTTCTCCTGCGAATATGGCTATGTATTCAGCTTTGCTTTCTTATGGCGATAAAGCTATGGGGATGAAATTAACTGAAGGGGGCCACTTGACTCATGGGCATAAAGTTAATTTTTCAGGCAAGCAGTATAATTTTGTTCAGTATGGTGTTGATAAAGAAACAGAAATGCTTGATTATGATAAAATAAGAAAGCAGGTTCTTGAAGAGAAACCAAAACTTTTGCTTTCAGGTTATACAGCATATCCTCGTTCTATTGATTTTAAAGAGTTTAGAAAAATTGCTGATGAAGCTGGTTGTTTTTGTGTTGCGGATATTGCCCACATTAGTGGTTTATGTGCTGCGGGGGTTCATGAGAATCCTGTTCCTTTTTTTGACGTAGTTACAACAACTACTCATAAAACTTTAAGAGGGCCAAGAAGTGCTGTAATAATGTGTAAGCAAGAATTTGCTGAAAAAATTGATAAAGCAGTTTTTCCTGGTCTTCAAGGCGGTCCACATGAGCATACAATTGCTGCAAAAGCTGTTGCCTTTAAAGAAGCACTTTCTCCCGAATTCAAAAATTATGCAGAGCAGATTGTAAAGAATTCAAGAAAACTTGCTGAAGAATTACAAAAACATGGGTACAGATTAGTTTCTGGCGGGACTGATAATCATTTGATTTTGGTTGATGTGAGAAAATCTGGAATTAGTGGGATTGAAGCGGAGAAGGCTTTAGAAAAAGCAGGAATTTATTGTAACAAAAACACTATTCCTTATGAAACAGGTTCTCCTTGGGATCCTAGCGGAATAAGAATTGGAACTCCTGTTCTTACAACAAGAGGGATGAAAGAAAGTGAAATGATTTCTGTTGCAGAATTTATGCATGCTGCTCTTCAAGCAAGAACTGATGATGCAAAGCTTGCTCAAATAAAAGAAAAAGTAAAAGAATTTTGTAAAGGGTATATAATATACCCTTAATTATTTTTTTCTTTATTTTTTCCATTTAATTTTCTTTTCTGTTTATTTAATTTTTTTTTAAATAATTTCCCTTTTCTGTTTTTTTTCATTTTTTTATTAAATTTTTTCCTTAATTTTTATAATTTTTCGAAATAAAATATTTTTCTCCACCTATGTTGGACAAAATTACTAACTTTTTTAAGGTATTTTTTTAGTTTTTCATACTTTTCGGGCTTGATTTTTGAGACAGTTTTAGTTATTTCCACCTTTTAGAGGGTTAGGGTGGTTTTCTTTTCGAACAAGTCTATTTTTTTGGGGAAGCTTTATAAACTACAAAATTACTGCTATTTCACAATTAAAAATTTTTAAAAAATATAAGTTTTTGATTAAAAAATGGGGTTGAGTATTAGTGCCTTTGCCAAAGTATATAACAAAACGTGATGGTTCTCGTGTTTCTTTTGATTCTGAAAAAATTGCTGTAGCTGTTTGGAAAGCTGTTCAAGCGGTTGGGGGCACTGATAAAGAAAAAGCGTATGGTGTTGCTCAAAGAGTTCTTGATAAGATTAGTGAAAAATTTAAAGAAGAGGATAATCTTACTGTTGAAAATGTTCAAGATATTGTTGAAGAAACTTTAATTAAGGAAGGGCATGATAAAACAGCAAAAGCATATATTTTGTATCGTCATCAAAGAGAACTTTTAAGAAAAACTGAAGATATGGTAAATAATTTTGAAATAGTTAATCAATATATTACTCAAGAAGATTGGAGAGTTAAAGAAAATTCTAACATGGCTTATTCTTTACAAGGGATGAATTTTAATATTGCGGGTAGAGTTATCTCAAATTATTGGCTTGGTAGGGTTTATCCTAAAGAAATTTCTGAAGCACATAAATCTGCAGCAATTCATATTCATGATTTGGATATTTTAGCAACTTATTGTGTTGGTTGGGATTTGAAACAATTATTAACAGAAGGATTTACAGGTGTAAGAGGAAAAGTTGCGTGTCGCCCTGCAAAACATTTACGTTCTGCATTAGGTCAAATAGTTAATTATTTTTATACTCTTCAAGGAGAAGCTGCTGGTGCCCAAGCATTTTCAAGTTTTGATACTTATTTAGCTCCTTTTATAAGATATGATAATTTGAATGAAAAAGAAGTTGAACAAGCTTTACAAGAATTTGTTTTTAATTGTGCAGTTCCAACAAGAGTTGGTTTTCAAACCCCTTTTACAAATATAACTATGGATTTGACTGTTCCAAAACACATTGCAAATGATCCTGTTATTATTGGTGGAAAACCAATGGAAGCAACTTATTCAGATTTCCAACCTGAAATGGATATGTTGAATAAGGCTTTTGCAAAAGTAATGACTGATGGGGATGCGGTTGGTCGTCCTTTTACTTTTCCTATTCCTACTTATAATATAACAAAAGATTTTGATTGGAATAATCCAAAGTATGATGATATTTGGGAAATGACTGCAAAATATGGTATTCCTTATTTTGCAAATTATGTAAATTCTGATATGAGTCCTGAGGACGCAAGAAGTATGTGTCTTGATGGGGATGAAGATGTTCTTGTAAAGATTGATGATAAGATTACTCGTTTATCTTTTTCAGAATTAGTTAGCTCATTTGGTGGGGAGGGGTGGTCTGTAAATAAGCATAATATTCGAGCTCTTTCGCTTAATGATAATTATAAATTAGAATGGGTTCCAATAAAAAATTTTTTAAAGACACGGCTTTTTGGTTCAAGAACAATTAAAACAGCTGATGGGAAATATTTCAAAGCATCTCTAAATCATCCTGTTTCAGTTTTGACTCCTATGGGTGTGGAAGAAAAACTAGCAAAGGATATAGTAGAGGGGGATTATTTATTGAGCTTGAAATCCGCTTCTGATGTATTAAATGAAGAATATCAAAAAATTGGCGGGTTAATTCTTGATAAGGATTTAGCGTTTTTTTTAGGTTATTTTACTGCTGATGGAAATTATTTGAAAAAACATCGCTCGTCTACTTTAAGGGGGATGCAATTTACATTTAATGCAAACACTTTAAATAATTTGGATCGTATTAAGTCCCTTTCTTCAAAACTGTTTGGTTATGTCCTGAAGGAAAAAAAGGATCTTCGTTATAATTCTTATTATACTTATTTATATAAGTCTGAATTAGCTTCTCTTTTTTTTAATTTTGGGTTTAAAAAATATGGTCGTCTTTCAGGTTTATTATTTGATTCGCCTAAAGAAGTCATTTCAGCATTTCTTGACGGTTTCTTTGCCGGGGATGGATGTGCAAAGCGTAATGAAATTCATATTAATGATAAATTGCTTGCTAAAGATTTAGTTTTGCTTTTCAATATGGTTGGGAAGCCGGTCTCTTTTTCAGAGAGAGAAAATTCACAAGTAATATATTTGCATAATAAGAAAGCTTCAGAAAACTCTAAAGGGTTTATTGTGAATTGCCTTAGTGAACTTGTTCCGGGTTTTGCTGCAAAATCAACTTATTTAGTTCCTGGGTTAAATAAATCTAGGATGGTTGGGGTTGCAACTCTCCAAAAGTATTCTGCTCATACGAATTTTTCAGAAAAAATAGCTTCGGGTTCTTTTTACCCTGTTCGGGTAACTGGGATAGTTGAAATTTCAGATTCTCAGGATTTTTATGATATTGAACTTGAAAGCAATCACAGGTTTGTTCATTCTTTAGGCACAATAACTCATAATTGTTGTCGTTTAAGACTTGATAATAGAATTTTAAATAAAAGAGGAGGAGGGCTTTTTGGAGCAAACCCATTAACTGGTTCAATTGGGGTTGTGACAATAAATCTTCCAAGAATTGGTTATTTAACAAAAACAGAAGATCAATATTTCCAAACATTGGGTCATTTAATGGATTTAGCAAAAGAATCTTTAATTATTAAAAGAAAAACGATTGAAAGATTAACAGAACAGGGATTGTATCCTTATTCTTCTTTTTACTTAAGAGGAATAAAAGAAGCGACAGGTCATTATTGGACTAATCACTTTTCTACAATTGGTTTGCTTGGGATGAATGAATCTTTAATTAATTTCATGGGTAAAAATCTTGCTTCTCCAGAAGGGCACGAGTTTGCGGTTAAGGTTTTGAATTTTATGAGAGATAGAATTCAAGGTTATCAAAATGAAACTGGGGATGTTTTTAATTTAGAAGCAACTCCGGGTGAAGGTACTGCAAGAAGATTTGCTTGGTCTGATAAGAAACAATTTGCAGATATAATTGTTGCAAATGAAGCAGCTTACAAGAATAATAAAACTCCTCCCTACTACACAAATTCTTCTCAACTTCCTGTAAATTATACTTCTAATTTATTTGAAGCACTTGATTTACAAGATCCTTTGCAAACTCTTTATACAGGGGGAACAGTTTTCCATATTTTCCTTGGGGAAAGAGCCCCTTCAAAAGAATCCGCAAAACAATTAATACGAAAAGTTACTACAAATTATAAAATGCCTTACTTTTCTTTAACACCAAGTTTTAGTATTTGTCCAATTCACGGGTACTTGAATGGGGAGCATGAGTTTTGCCCCGTTTGCGAGCAAGAAAGGTAGATTGTTTATTAGTTATTGATATTTATAAAAGTTGCAAAAATTGAAAATTTTTGTAGCTCTTGTAAAAAGTTATTTAAAAAATATGAATATTTCTCGATTATTGTTGGACGAGCCACACTTTCGAAAGATGTTTATATAAGGTAGTTGCAGTGTTGAAATGATTTGAATTTTTGTTGTATAGTGGAGAGGGTGGTAATCAAATGGTTAAAACAAAATGTGAAGTATATTCGAGAGTTGTTGGATATATAAGACCGGTTCAGCAATGGAATGATTCAAAGCAAGCTGAATTTTTAGACCGATCAAAGTATGATTCAGCAGTATCAAAAGAACAACAAGCAACGCTTAAGTGCTAAATAATAAAAGAGAATGTTAAAAGTTTTTATTGTTTTTGTGTTTTTTTTTAACATTCTTTTTTCTTTATTTATTTTTATTATTTTAGTATTAATTTTTTTATGAATTTGTTTTTTATATTTTTCTTGGTGAGTGAATGTTTATTGGGTCTTTACAAGAATTAACTCTTACTGATTTTCCTGATAAGGTTGCTTGTATTGTTTTTTTAGTTAATTGTAATTTCAAGTGCAAATTTTGTTACAATAAAGATCTTACTGCTTATAAGTTTTTTAAAAAAAGTAAAAGAAAACTTCTTTCTGAACAAGATTTTTTTAAATTTTTGGATTCAAAAAAGAAAATGCTTGATGGTGTTGTGATTACTGGGGGAGAACCCACCGTTTCTCCGGGCTTGTATGATTTTGTAAAAAAAATTAAATCCAAAGGGTTTGCTGTAAAACTTGATACTAATGGTACTCGTCCTGAAATTTTAAAAAAATTTCTTGATGAAAATATTGTGGATTATGTGGCTATGGATATTAAGGCTCCCGATAAAGAAAAATATTCAGAAATAACTCAAGTTAATGTTGCATTTGAAAAAATAAAAGAATCAATAAATTTACTTTCCACAAATTCTATTCCTCATGAGTTTAGAACTACTCTTTATCCAAAACTTACTGATACTGATTTAAGAAAAATTTCTTTACTAATACCAAAACAGAAGTGGTTTTTACAACAATTTGAACCCACAAATGCTTATGATTCTAAATCAAGAAAGCTAAAAAGAATGAATGAAGTTAGAGTAAAAAATTTGGTTAAGGAATTTTCTTCAAGCGTAGATGTCGTTTTGCGTGGGGACTAGTGTGTGTTTATTTAGGGATGAATTTTTTATTTTGATAGGTTTTTAACAATTTGTGCCCTTTAATTATTTTGGTTTTTATGTCTAAACTTGTTTGTATTGTGGGGATGACTGGTTCGGGTAAGAGTGTTGTTTCTGATTTTTTGGTTAAGAGGGGTTATAGTTTTTTGAGGTTTGGTCAAATAACTCTTGATATTGTTAAAGAGAGAGGGCTTGAACCTACTGAAGTTAATGAAAAAAAAATAAGAGAAGATGTTAGAAAAGAACACGGGATGGGGGCTTATGCTTTACTTAATATTCCAAAATTTGATGCTCTTTTAGAACAAGGTAATGTGGTTGGAGATGGATTGTATAGTTGGTCGGAGTATAAAATTTTAAAAGAAAAATATGGTAAAGATTTATTCATAATTGCCGTTTTTGCTCCCCCAAATTTAAGGTATGAGCGTTTGGTTAATCGAACTCTTTCTTCAACAGATACTGCTATGCGTAATCGTCCCGCTACTTTTGATTCAGCTAAAGCAAGGGATTATGCAGAAATAGAAAACATTGAAAAAGGGGGGCCTATTGCTATGGCTGATTTTACTTTAATTAATACTGGCGGGGTAGATGAATTAATTTCTCAATTAATTAAAGTTGTTGAGGTGATTGAGGGTGAGTGATAAAACTACTAATTATAGGCCTACTAAGGACAATTATTATTGGAATATTGCAAAAGAAGTTGCTCAGCGTACTACTTGTATGAGTGTTAAGGGGGGTTCTGTTATTCTTAGAGATGATCAGATAGTTGCAACTGGGTATATTGGTGCTCCGCGTGGAACAAAAGATTGTTATGAGCGGGGAAATTGTTTAAGGAGAGAATTAAATGTTCCTTCCGGTACTCGTTATGAATTGTGTCGAAGTGTTCATTCTGAACAAAACGCGTTAATTAATGCTGCTCGTTCTGGGGTTTCTGTTCTTGGGGGAACGTTGTATCTTTATTTTGTGAAAAAGACTAATGAGGGGGAAAAGTTTGTAAAAGCGTATCCTTGTTTGATGTGTAAAAAATTAATGATTAATGCAGGAATTAAAAAATTTGTTGGAAATGATGAGACTGGAAACATTGTTTCTTATGATGTTGAAGATTGGGTAAAAGATTGGTCTGATAAGGATATTATTGATGATAAAGTAAAATATGACTCAAGATATTCTATTGAAGAAGCAAAAAACCTAAAATCTGTTGAGAAATAAAAAAACAATTTAGCTAAGAAATATTTTTTGTTTTTATATTTTATTGTTTCAGTATTTCTCTTGCAACAAATTCGTTTGTTCCTGAGAATTTATTTGTTTTTAAATATCCGTAGGTTTTGATTTCTTTTCCAATAAGCATTTCATTAAGCTTTGAAATAATATCTTCTGTACTTTTCTCATCTAGTTCTTTGTTTAGTTCTTCTGGTGTTTTTTCCATAAACTCTAAAGCCGTTTTTCCAAACAATGTGAGTTGTACTTGTGCAGTATCATCTTCAATTGTTGCTGAAATTACTGCATTATTTTTTCCATTTATTTCTCCACAATTTTCACAAAGGGTTCCATTTTCAGTTTTTGTTGCTTTTTTTCCGCATTTTTCACAAATTAAATATGCTAGTTTTCCTTGTAGTACTTTTGATATTTTTCCTTCTATTATTGCACTTTCTCCTTTAATAAGTTGGTTCATTTTTTTTTCAGAAATATTTTCTTTCATAATTTCTTTAATTGTTGCTATTTGTTCTTCACTGTTTGTTATTTGTGCACTGTACCCTAAATGTAGTTCTACCCCAAATCTTCCTTCTTTTGTATAAGCATTTTCAATTTTGATAGTATCTCCTTCATTGAATGTTTCAAGAAGTTCTGCTTTTTCATTCCATGCGCTTGCTCGAATAATTGCACTTTCGTCCCCTATTTGGAATGAGCAAACTTTTCCTTTTCTTTCTCCGCTTTCAAACTCTTTGCAAGGAAATTTTCTAATAATTTTTCCGATTAAGTTTGCGTTATTTATTCCTGATTTTAGTTCTCCTATTTTTGTTTTTTGAGTAAGTTCTCTTTTTGTTATTTCAACTTTTCCCCCAAACCCAAGTGTGAGTTGTTTTTTTTCATTATACATTGATGCTATTGCGTTTGTTAGTGTTATTTCGTCGCCTTGTTTTACTTTGTATAAATCTATTTGATCATTCCAAAGAGTTACTCTTACTTCTCCACTATCATCGCTTAAAATAAATGATTGTAATTTTCCTTTTTTTCCTGATTTTTCAAATTCTTTAACAGGGTAAATTGTTTCGATTTTTCCTTTAACTTCTACTCCTTTTTTTCCTTCTCTTAGTTCGCCCACTTTTGCGTTTTGTGTTTCTTCATTTCTTAATCCTAATTCTTTTTGTACTAAAAATGCTGCTCCTTCTTTTGTAAGTAGTCCTGAAAATTTTTCTGTTTTTGCGTCAATTAGTTTTTGAATTTCTTCTTCTGTTTTTTTACTTTTTTGAGCCATTTCAGAGATTAGATTTTCTATGTTTGTTTCATCCATATGAATGTTTTCCTAGCAAGCATTTTATAATCTTTCTTGGGTTGCTGGCCGATTTTTTAGTATTTTTTTAGGTTAGGGATTGCTTTTTATACTTCTATTTTCTCTATTAATTCAAGTGATTTTATGAATGATTGTAAGGTTTATTCAAAACTTTTAGCTCAATTAAAAGAAGAAGCAGGTCAACTTTTTTTAGTAATTGATCCTCCAAATCAGGATCCGATTATGGCTGGTAAGGTTGCAAAAATTGCCCAAGAGGCTGGTGCTAGCGCTATTGCTATTGGTGGTTCTTTAGGGGCACAAGGAAAATTACTTGATGATACTTTACAATCAATTAAAGATTCAACTTCTCTTCCTACAATTTTGTTTCCAGGAAATATTGCAACATTATCAAAGAAGGCTGATGCTATTTATTTTCTTTCCATGCTAAATAGTAATGATCCTTATTATATTAGTGGTGCTCAAACAGCTAGTGCTTTTCCAATAAAAAAGATGGGGTTGGAAGTTATTCCCACTTCTTATATTATTGTTGAACCTGGTAGAGCGGTAGGTTTTATGGGTAGGGCTCAACTAATTCCAAGAAATATCCCTTACTTGGCAGCAGCTAATGCTCTTGCTGGTCAATATATGGGGTCTAAAATGGTTATTTTAGAATCAGGCGGAGGAGCAGATCAACCAGTTCCTAAAGAAATGATTTCTGTTACAAAAGCATCAATTGATGTTCCTTTAGTTATTGCGGGGGGAGTAAGAACTCCTGAATTTGCTTTTGATTGTATATTAAGCGGAGCAGATATTGTTCATGTGGGTTCAGCAATTGAAAAAGCTGGTTCTGAAAAAGAAGCAACGAGTAGATTAAAAAAATTAGTTGATGCAGTAAAAAAAGGGGCAAAAGCAAAGCGTTGATTATTTGGTGATTTTATGAGTGTTCCTTTAAATGGTAAAAGAAAAGCAAGACAACTTCTTCGTAGTGAGAGAAGAAAAAACAACGGCACAATATCTTCAAAAAAAGCTGATGTTGTAATAAGAGGAATTCAAAACGGTATTGTTAAGGAAGCTAAAAAAAATGGACACGCGCTTGGTGCTCTTGAGCTTAGATCAAAAACAGTTGAAGTTTTAGAAAAATGGAGAAAAGTTGGGAAAAAATAATATGGTTTTTTTTTCAAATTTTCTAGCTTTTTAATTTTTTTAGATAAATTTTAGTTCTTTTAATGTTTCTTTTATTGCATTTTCTAAATTAATTTTTTCTTTATATTTTGTGTGTCCCAATTTTCGTAGATCATAATTTCTTTCTTTCCCCAAATGCCTTATGTTTTCTTTTGTGAGAGTTTTTGATCTAATTAATTTACCTAAACCAACCCCTATCCATTCTGGGATGTGGTGTATTTTTCCTTTTTTTCCCATTATTTCTTTTGATTTTTTGCAAAATTCATTTAATGTCATTTTTTCTTTTGAAGCAAATAAATAAGTTTCTCCACATTTTTCATTTTCAAGTAAAATTTCAATAAATCTTGCTAGTTCTTTTACATAAGCGACTTGGAATGTATTTTTTCCTTTTAAGGGGAGAGGATAATTTTTGTTTAATAGTTTAAACATTTTTTGCCAATAAGTATTTGCTCCAAATATCATCGCGCTTCTAATAATTATGGTGCATATTTTTTCTTGTTGCGCAAGAATAACTTTTTCTCCTTCAAGTTTGCTTTTTTCATAATTATTTTCAGGTTGAGGGGTGCTTTTTTCACTAACTTTTCCATTAGGGAGGCCATATATTCCAGTAGAACTTAAGTAAATAATTTTTTTTACTTTTCTTTTAATTGCTTCTTCTATAACATTTTTAGTTCCCTTAACGTTTACTTCCCAAAGGGATGGGTTTTCATTTTCAACTATTGCTGCCAAGTGTACTATTGCATCAACCCCTTTTAGGGATTGACACAATTCGCTTTTGTCAAGAACATTTTTTCCATCAGAAAAATCAAATTCTATTATTTTGTGTTTCTTTTTGAGTAAAGAAGTAACTTCTTTTCCCACAAATCCTTTTGATCCAGTGATTAGTACTTTCATACCCTATATTAGTTTTTTCTTTTTTTAATACATTCTTTTACCTAAAAAGAGCATTTGATGGTTTAGAATAATATTATTGTTATTATTTCTGGAATGTAAGTTGCAGTGAGTGTTCCTAAAAAAATAAATGGAGCAAATTTTGGCAAATTTCTCATAACTTTTATTTCTTTAATTTTGTGTTTTTTTAAGAGTTGGAACTCTTTTTCTTCAAGTAGTTGTTTGTTATTTAGGAGGGTTAATATTTTTTCAGAATTATTGTTTGACAAAATTTCATCTTCTTCAACTTCACTGAGCTTAATTTTCTTTTCAAAAAAGTTTTCTTTTATTTCATTTTGAAATGCTAAAAATATAATCCCTAATGCAAAAGGAATAGCTAGGATTATTGCTTTTTGAAGAGTAAATAAATTATTCAAAACAGCAACTATCATGTATGCTAAAAGAATTATTCCAAGTATTATTGCTTTTATTATGCTTTCTTTATTTTTTTCAAAATTTATTCCATTTCGAACATATTTGATTATGTAATATGTTGAATAAAAAATCATTGATAGTAGTGCTGAGATAAATATTGTTGTTATGATAAAGTTTAGATCGTTGTATGGGTTTAGGAGTGTTATTGCGGTGAATAATTTTACATCCCCTCCCCCAATTTTTCCTAATTTATATATTATAAATAAGGCTACAAAAATTGTTCCTGCTATAATTAGATTATTTATTTGCTGTAAAGATATTGAAGTAATTATCCCTATGAGTATCATGGGGTATGTTAACCAATCATAAATGTATCCTGTTTTTGTGTCAGTTATTGCTCCAATAAGGGTGCCTAAAATTAGTGTTACTTGTTGTATTAGTGTTATCATTGATAGTAATTTGTTTTTTAGTTAATATAAAAGTTTTCTTTAAAAAAAGAAAAAAAGAAGGATAAAATCCTTCTTTTGTGTGATTTAAACCATTTCCCCTATTTCTATTTCTTCATTTTCTTCTATTATTTCGTTTCCTGTTTCTGCAGCTATTGCATCACTTTCTGTGGAAATTATTTCTTCCATTTCAAGCTCGCTTTCTTCAATCCAGGTTGAATCTATTTCCTCTAGTAGTTTTTCTTCATCATTTTCTTGTGGCGGGGTGTTTGTTGTGCACCCTAATAGTAAAGCACTCATCACAAGTAGTAATGAAAATATTGCTATTTTTTTCATTGCATTCCACCTCGTCTTCTATTGAGGTTGTTTATTATGTTGTTTAGGTCTTCTGATCTTTTTTGAATTCTTTGGGTTATTTGATTGAATCTTTCTGAATTAAGATCTTGTGTTTTGTTTTGCATCCATTCGTTTAGTTTTTGCATTCTGTTTCCATCCATTTGCAAAAATCTTTCCATTCCTTGAACTTTTGCTCTTTGTATTAATGCTTTTTCAGCAATTATTCTTCTTGTTGTGTTTTCTTTTATAGCGTTCCAGGCTTGTATTTTTCTTTCTCTATTCAGGTCTTGGTATACATTTCTTGTCATTTCTTTCACTTCTTGTTTTGTTATGTTTCCCTCTTCAATTCTTTGAATTAATTTGTTAGCATCAAACCCTATATTTTTAAACATGGAATTTATTCTTTCTGAATTATGGGCCCTTATGGTTAATTTAATTGCATGATTTATATTATTTAGTTGATTTTTATCAAGGTCTTTTACTTTGCTATGTATTTCTTGTCTATCTTCTGCAGTTAAAATTTCTCTAGTTATTTGTTTGAATTCTTGTGTAATAACTATTGCTTGCTTTTTCATTGCAACAAATTCAATCACGAGGGTGTTTGAATCCTTATCATTAATATTGTATAGTTTTACTGTTTCAAGAAGAGCTTCCATTTCATCTAGTTTTGTTTTTGCTTGAGTAAGGTCTTCTTCAGGATGATTTTTCTCAATTACACTAATTACTTGTGTTCCTACAATAATGTTTCTTGTTATACTTTTTTCAAGTTGAAGCATTCTTACTTGTGCACCAAAAGGGGTGGTAAATGCTTTTAGTTCTCGTGTTGTATTTTCATCAACTGTTTCTTCCGCCGCAATCGCGATTGGAAGCATTCCTATTACTAATATTAGTAACAGAAATCCAAAAATTTTCTTTACCATATTTATTCCTCCGTTTATCCTCTTTAATTAAGGACTTTTCTGTAACATTATGCTACTGGAACATCTATTATATTCGTCCTGGAAAAGGGCGGAACAACTAAGAACTTGTCAAAATTAGGGTTTTTGTGAAAGATTTTCTTTAGTTTGATTTTGTTTTATTTTTACAAGCATACTCATTCCTTTTCTTTCTTTTTCAATAATGTCTTTTTTTATTAAAGAATCAAGATTTCTTGAGAGGGCGGCTTTTGGGTAATTTAGTGTTTTTTGTATTTCTGCTTGAGTAATTTTTCCGCCCTTGTTTTTTATTAATTTGAGTATTTCAATTTGTCTTTCTGTTAAAACATCTTCATCATAGTTTTGAGGGGCTTGTTTTTTTGGTAAATTTTTAAATAAAAAATATGTTGTTGCAATAAGTATTATTGTTAGTATTATAATAATTAAGAAAGAGTAATCAGGTGTTTTTGGGTTTGTTATGATTAAATATTCTACTTTTACATTTATTGTTTCATTTTCTCCAACTCCAATTATTACTATTTTTTCTTCTTTTGTTGTGATTCGATAAGAATTTGTGGTTTCTATTATTTGCACTTCACTTCCTTTTGGGAGAACTATTTCATAAATGTATTCTGAGAAGAGGTCTTTAAGTTGGAGGTCAAAGTACCAAGTTTCTCCAATTTTTGAAGTGTATTCTTGACTTATTTTTGGGCTTAGTTCTAAGTGGTTAGTTATTCCACTTATTCTTGCTTCTCCTGTTTCTTGTAATTCTATTACAATGTCTGCATAGTATTCTTCAGCGTTTATTGTTGTTAAAAATAGAATAAAACAAATTAGTAATAATATTTTTTTCATAAATATAAAATTTATTCAAATGTTTTTTGTTTATAATTCTAATAATTATTTTAATCTAAATTTTTTTGCTGCTTTTTTCCCTTGCATTTGTCTAAGGAGATCCCCTATTCCTTTTTCTCCCATTCTTTTCATTGTTTTTTCATTTGCCATTCCTTTAAATTTTTTAAACATTTTTTTCATTTGCTTGAATTGTTTTAATAATTCTCTTACATCACTTACATCTTTGCCGCTTCCTTTTGCTATTCTTTCTACTCTTGTTCTGCTCATAAGGTCAGGATCTAGTCTTTCTTGTTCTGTCATGGAGTCAATTATTACTTTAAAGTCGTCCATTTTTTCTTGTCCGCTTTCAAGCATGTCTTTTGGTAGTTTCATTCCTAACCCAAGCATGTCAGCTACTTTGTTTAGTGGTCCCATTTTTTTTGTTGCGACAAGTTGTTGGTAGAATACTCTAAAATTTATTTCTCCTCGCATTATTGCATCAGCATCAATGTTTTCAAGATCTGCTTCTTTTGCTTTTTCAAGTAGTCCTTGTAAGTCTCCGTAACCCATTATTCTTGAGAGGTATCTGTTTGCATCAAATGCTTCAAAATCGTTTACTTTTTCTCCGGTTGATATAAAATAAACACTTGCTCCTGTTTCGTTGCATGCAACAAGTGCCCCTCCTCCTTTGGAGCTTCCATCCATTCGTGTAATTATTACTCCATTAACGCCTACTGCTTTGTGGAATGCTTGGGCTTGTTTTTTTGCAAGGTTTCCAATATCTGCTCCAATTACTAGCCACTTTTCTTCTGCTTTAAATGCATCATCAATTTCTTGTATTTCTTTTACTAATTCATCATCAAGTCCGCTTCTTCCTGCAGAATCACAGATAAGTAAATCACACCCTTTTTTTGTTAGTTCTTCTATTCCTTTTTTTACTATTTTTGAGGGATCTTTTTCTTCTTTTATTCCAAAGAATTCTGCTCCTGCTATTTTTGAATTTGTTTGTAATTGTTCAAACGCAGCTGGTCTAAATGTATCTGCTGCTATTATTCCTACTTTTTTTCCTCTTTTTTTATAATAATTAGATAATTTTCCTGCGACGGTAGTTTTTCCTGCCCCAAACAATCCACATAGTAGTATTCTTTTTGGTTCTTGGGGAGCGTTTTTGCCGCCTAGCATTTCGCTTAGTGCATCATAAGTTACTTTTACTATATGTTCTCTTTGTGTCATTCCTTTTTGTGGGGGGAGGAATGCTTTTTCTTCTATTTTTTTAGATAAAGCAAAAACTGTAGTGATGTCAACATTTGCACTTATTAGGGCTCTTTGCATTTCTTTTATTGCTTCTTTTACCACTTCTTTATCTATTGCACCTGCCCCTTGGATTTTGTCCATAGCCTTTCTTAGTGCTTCTCCTAGTCCCATATTATCACAAAAATTAGTGGTAAGGAATTGTTTTAAATTGTTGCAAAAAGTGATTTTGCTTTTGGTTTTAGATTATTCTATTTATTATAAATTCTTCGCTGAATTCTTCAAAGTCTTTGTATTCTTGTCCTGTTCCAATAAATAGGATTGGTTTTTTTATTTTGTAAAGGAGGGAGATTGTTGTTCCTCCTTTTGCATCTGTATCAATTTTTGTTAAAATAAATCCATCTATTCCTATTATTTCATCAAATTCTTTTGCTTGTTCAAGTAGTCCTTGTCCTGCGTAGGCTTCCCCTACATAAAGTTTTAGATCAGGTTGTGCTACTCTTTGTATTTTTCTTAGTTCTTCCATTAAGTTTTTGTTTGTTTCTTGTCTTCCTGCTGAATCAATTAGAACAACATCAATATTTCCTGCTTGTGCCGCTTTTATTGCATCAAATGCTACTGCTGCAGGGTCAGCTCCGTATTGGTGTTTTATTGTTCGCACGCCAAGTCTTTTTGCGTGTTCTTCAAGTTGATCAATTGCTGCTGCTCTAAATGTATCTCCAGCAGCCCAGATAGTACTCATTTTGTTTTTTTCAAGTAGGTGAGTTAATTTTCCTATGCTTGTTGTTTTTCCTGCCCCGTTTGGTCCTAAAAGGAGTATAGTGTAGGGTTTTTCTTTTTTGTTTTTTATTTCTTCAATAAGATTAATTTTTTCGGTTTTCATCATTTCTTTTAGTATTTCTTTTATTTGTTCATTTAGGTATTCATCAATGTTTTTTGCCGAAACTTTTTGTCCTACAAGTCTTTTTTTGATTTGTTCACAAAGTTCATGTGCTGCATCAGCTTCTACATCGCTTTCAATTAAACTTAGTTCTAGTTCCCAGAGTAGTTCTTCTATTTCTTTTTCTTTTATTTCTACTCCTCCAAAAAGAAAAGTTGCTACTTTTCCTCCCACTCCAATATTGGCTTTTAGTTCTCTTTTATCCTCCTCAGCGCTTTTGATTTGTATTTTTTCTAGTTCTTTTCTTTTTTCTTCAATTCTTTTTTCCTGTTCTATTATTTTTTCTTCATAAGCTTTTACTTCTTCTTTTTCATGAGAAATATCTTTAGCTTCATCTTCATTTTCTTCCTCTTCAAGAATTGCTTGTTCTTGTATTTCGATTGATTCTTGTTTAATAATTCCTTTTTTTTCTAATAGTTTTTCTTCTTTTTTCTCAACTTTTTTAGCTTCTTTAAGGTCTTCTTTTTTTACTTCTTCCTCAATTTCTTGTATTAGTTTTTTTTCAACATCATGTAATTTTTCTTCTTCTATTTTTTCTTTATTTTTTTCACTTTCTTCTTCATCAAGTTTTTGTGGTTGGGTAGTTTCTTTTTTTCCAAAATTTAATATTTTTGAAAGAAAACCTTTTTTTTCAGTTTTTGGTTTTTCTTGTTCTTCTTGTTTTTGATTTTTTTCTACTTTTTTAGGTTCTTCTAATTGTTCTTTTTTTTCTTTTTGTTTAATTTCTTGTTTTTGTGAAATTTTTTCTTTTTCCTGCGTATTTTTTTGTTGTTCTTCTTTTTTAGTTTTTATTTCAGTTACTTTTTTTTCTTGTTTAGTTTCTTTCTTTTGTTCTGTTTCTTTTTTTGTAGTTTTTGTTTCTATTTTTTCCTCTTTTTTAATTTCTTCTTTAGAAGTAGTTGTTTCTTGTTTTTCTTTTCCCGCGATTGTTTCTTTTAGTTTGGAGCTGAAGTTATTTAGCTTGTCTTTTAAGAATCCAAACATAGTATCGCCTTTTCCCTTAAATTTAATTAAGGGTTGTTAAATAATTATTTTGTTAATGTTGCTGATTTACTAAAGTTTTTTTTCTTTTCAGCTTCTATTTGTTTTAGTATGCTTGCAAGTTGGGATAATTTTTGTTGTGATGATGCTAGTTCTTGGTTTGTTTTTTCTGCTTTTTTTTCTACGTTTGTTTTTCTTAGTTCTAGTTTTTTGATTGCTTCTTCAATTTTTTCATCAATGAAACCATTTTCTGCGAAGTTTATTTTTACTTGATCTGTTTTAATTTCAGCTTCTATTAATACTCCTGCGCCTAGTTTTACAAGTACTTTTCCTTTGTTATCTTTTATTTCTTTTAGGGCTTCAACGGATCCATTTACTTCTCTTAGTGCTTCTATGTAGTTTTCAAGTAAGTCTTCAAGTTGTCTCATTTTTGCTTGTTCGTGTTGTGCCATTTGGTATATTTGTTGTTCTGTCATTCTTTGTTGCATTATTTAATCACCTTTAATGTCTCAATTGTTATGTGTGCTCTTCCTACTTTGTGTTCACTCCCTAGTAGTGAGTATATTTTTTCTTTTGCTAATTTTTCGTTAGGGGCAGAAACTTTTTTTGAATATTTTTCTGTTTTTCCTCCTCTCATACATGTTCCGTTTGCTTCATATGTTGTCATATTTATCACCTATAAAATTAATTTTTTTTCTTTAACAATTTTTTGTTAGCATCCAATTTTATTCTTTTTGTTCGAGTGCTTCTTCAATTCTGTTTAGTTCAAATCCTGTTGTTGCTTCTCCTACCACAAATCCTTTCTTATTTGCGAGTAAAGAATTTCTTATCATAGAATCTCCGGTGTTTGCTGTTGAAGATCCCCCTTTTACTTTTAAGGTTTTTTCTATTAAAGTAATTTCTTGTTCTGTAGCATTATGACTTATCACAAAACCATTATTTGTTACTGTTATTGCTGATCCTGTTGCGTCAGTTTTTCCTATGTTTGTTTGTTCTACTTTTAGTTCTTTTTTTAATTCTTCAACAATATTAGGATAAGCTGTTTTTGAGATTACTGCGCCATAATCATTCATTTCTATTAAGTTTCCTAATGCTTGTTCTGTTTTGATTATTTTTACTTTAATTTCTTTTTCAATATTTTCTATTTCACTTGGTTTTACAAAAGAGGGGATTATACAGAATTTGTTATTCATTTTTGCAAACACTGCTAAGAGTGAGCTTTCATATAGTGTTGTTTTTACTGCTTTTACATCAAGAGTGCTTTCTATATTTTTTAGTGCTTTTTCTTCTACTCCTTCGGGAACAAAAGATAAATTATCATTAGTTATTGCATACATTCCCACGTATGTGGATCCTAGTATTCTAATTCTTGATGCTTTCATTGAAATCAACTAATAAAAATTAGGCGTCTTTAGGGTTTTATTTCTTTCCCTAAAGCGCTTTTGTTATAATTACTTTTTTTCTTCTTTTTGAATTTCTTTTTCTTCTGCAACTTTTTCTGTTGTTTTGTTTTCTGTAGTTGTTTTCTTTTCTTCTTTTTTTGCTGGAGCTTTCTTTTCTTCTATTTTTTCATCAGCAAGGTATATTTTTGCAGTGTCTTTTTCAGGTATTACTTTTATTGTAATACTCCTTGGGCAGTTGAACATTCCTCTTCCCCATATTGTTTCGTTTACTGCGTTACTGATTTTCATTTTTGTTAGTCTTGTTTCTTTTTTTACAGCTTCTTTTAGGAAGTGCATTGCAGATCTTGTTCTTTTCGTTTTTGGTTTTGCGAATGCTTTAACCAAGTTTACTATCATTTTTTTTTCTTTAAATTCTTGTGCCATTTTTACTCGCCTCACAACTTCTTCCACTTACCGTGGTTTCCGCTTTTTGTTTTTACTTTAGCTTCTTTTCTTTCGTGCTTGTCAAATCTTGTTTTGATGTCAATGTTTTTCCAGGTTCTTTTTTGTCTCGCGTTCCAGATTCTTTTTCCTGCTTTTTGCATTGTCCAAACCGGAGCGTTAGTGAGTCCTGAACCTATTTTTTTTCTTTCACTTATTTGAAAGTCTTTAAATTCTTCAGTTTTGTGTCGTGCCATTTATTGCTCACCTTCTTTTGCGTCCTTAGCTTGTGGTTTTTTGTGTAATTCTTTTTGTTGTTTTGCAGCTGCTTTAGGATCATATCCTTTCAGACCATCGTGTACTTCTTTTCTTTTCTTTTCATCGATCTCGTCGTGTCTTTCTTTTTTGTTATATTTTCCTGCTTCCATATTTTTTAAAGCAACTTTGCTTGATTCGTTTAAAAGTTTGAATCCTTTTGCACTTATTTTTCTTCCTTTAGGTTTTGCTTTTTCTAAATAACCTGCTTTTTCTAAAGCTTGTACAGCGCTTCGAATAACTTTTCCACTAGCTTTGTAGTGGTGTTCTCTTTTAACTCCTCTATTTTTTCTTCCACCATAGTATGATCTTAATTGTTCAGTTCCAATATTTCCCCATTTGTAAGCTCTGTAAAGAATACTTCCCATTCTTACATAAAACCAATCTACCCTATTAGGAGCTTTTTCTGCTTGAACCCCAGTTTTTACATATTCAACAAAACTTGGTTGTTCAATTTCTGTTTTTAGTTTTTCTGCCGCTTCCTCAATAACATAGGATGCGGGTACGTCATATACACCCAAATAAATCACCTTTGACCTTTTTCAGTCTAATTTTGCTCAATTCCTTTTGGGAAGAGCTAAGAGACTTAATACAAAAGACTCTCTAGGCAAAGCTTTAAAACATTGGTTTTTACCTAAAAAAGGCGTATTTTTTGGATTTCTATTTTTTTTAGTTGGCCTTTTCTTTTTGAATTGGTTTAGTTTTTCTTTTTGTTTTGCATTCACTACAGGTTATTATCAAAAATGGTTTTTCAAGAGTTTTTTTAATATTAATGCTGTAACATTT
>Ga0172371_10000599_pt1 | contig 56594 bp, 57 predicted proteins | sample Lak12m_FD_114543 | JGI IMG/M metagenome (GOLD analysis project Ga0172371, IMG submission 114543) | Freshwater microbial communities from Kabuno Bay, South-Kivu, Congo - kab_022012_12m | ecosystem: Environmental > Aquatic > Freshwater > Lake | place: Democratic Republic of the Congo: South-Kivu... | reverse complement strand
GCAAATTTCAGAATGCCAAAATTTTGTTCCGGCAGGCAGAGGTTAGCCTAGTATTGCTGGGGGGCGGCGTTTTGGAGGTCTTGGATGCCTTGCATGCCGTTAACGTTCATGTTGCTGATGTCCGGCATTGAATCCCTCATCTGCTCGGATTTTTTCTCCCATTCCTGGGCTTCTTTGTTGAAATCATCGATGTTCTGCTGGGTTTGGTCGATGGTCGGCTGGTATTGCTTGACCATATTTTGAACCGACCGGACTCCCAGCCAGCCGAGAATTCCAATTCCGACAAGCGCAATGATTATCAGGACCAGGCACCCGCTCAAAATCCAAGGCCATACCGGCTTTTTGGCTTCAGGAGCGGGCGGAGCAGCAGGAGCATTTTTTTTGGTTTCAGCCATTGTCTAAATTTATTTTCTTAATATCTGGCCGGAACGGACGTTTTTGACCAGCTTGCCTTTGTTGACGGCCACTTCGCCGTTCACCACCACGTAGTCGATGCCTTCGGGGTAGCGGTAGGGCAGGCTCACGGTGGCCGTGTCGTCGATTTTGTCCCAGTTGATCACCACAATATCAGCTTTATAACCCTTTTCCAGCCGGCCGCGTTTGGGCAAGCCGATTTTGCGGGCCGGGAGCCCGGTGATCTTGTGGATGGCCCGCGGCAGGCTCATGATTTTCTTTTGCTTCACGAAATGGGACAAAAAGCGGGGAAAAGCCCCGAAACAGCGGGGATGAACCAGGTTGCCGGAGTATTGCTCGTCTTTGCCGTAGCCGACGCCGTCGGAGGCGACAATCGCCCCTTTTTCGGCCAGCCCGGCCATAACATTGTTTTCCGCTTGCAGGCTCATGATCACGATGCACTGGTCTTCGCTCGCGAGCGCCAGGTCCACAATCACTTCTTCCGGGGAGGTCTGGCGGATTTTGGCAATCTCCGCGATGCTTTTGTTCACCAAAAGCGGCGAGAGCGGGGAAGTGGCCACCGTGATTTTGGAATAATTCAGGGAGCTTTTTTCAATTTCCCGGATGACCTGGCGGCGGGTGCCGCCGTCCCGCAGCAGCTTCAACATATTCTCCCGGCCGCCTTCGGTGGCCCAGGCGGGCAGCAGGGTATAGAGGACGGGACCGCTGGAAATGTAGGGATAGACGTCAAAGTTGATGTTCGCCCCCTGGCTCGCGGCTTCCCGGAACATGCCCAGCGCCCGGTCGAAAAGATGCCAGGACTTCTTGCCAACGGCTTTCAAGTGGGACACTTCCAAATTCACGTTGGTTCTCTGCGCCAGCTCGATCACTTCCCGCACCGAAGCAATCAGGTCTTCTCTCTCGTCGCGCAGGTGGACGGAAAAAACTCCGCCGTTAAATTTCACAATGTTGGCCAGTTCAACCAGTTCCGCATGTTCGGCCACCCGGCTGTGGGTGTAGACCAGTCCGGTGGACAGTCCCCAAGCGCCTTCCTGCATTGCTTCGTTGAGCTGGTGGGTGATGATTTTATATTCTTCTTCCGAAAGCGGCCGGACCTCGTCCCCGATGAGGCCGCGGCGCAAAGTGGCATGGCCGACCAAAGTGCCGAAATTCACCCGCAGCGGCCGGTTGTCTTCCATGAAATCCAGGAATTCGCCCATCCGGTCCCAGTCAATCTGCACGTCCCGCAAATTGATCCATTTGCGCAACGATTTGATGCTGCCATCGCCCAAAATCGGCGCCAGCGACGAACCGCAGTTGCCGCCGATGATAGTGGTCACGCCCTGCATCACCATGCTTTCCTGGTCGGGATAGCGGAAAAGCGTCCAGTGGGTGTCGGAATGGTTGTTCAAATCAATAAAGCCGGGAACCACCAACCGGCCGCCGGCTTCAATTTCCTCGCCCGCCACTTCCTGGCTCAAATCGCCAATCTCAATGATTTCTCCGTTCTTCACGCCCACATCTGCGGCAAGCGGGGCATTCTTCCCGCTCCCGTCAACCACCTTCCCATTACGAATGATTATATCCAACATTTGTATTTATTTATCTTTCTGATTTTATTTTAATATACCACCTATTTACTCTTCAATCTTCTGCTTCTTCAAAAAACTCACGATACCTTTCTGTGGGACGATCTGCTGAATTCCGGTGACTTGGTCGCGCACAATCACATTTTCTTCGATGGCTTCCTTATAGCCCATCACCAGCACCCAGCGGGCTTTTTCCTGCTTGGCAATGCGCAATTGCGCCCGCAAGCTGGTCTTGGTGAAGGATTCCTTGACCGGCAGCCCCGCTTCCCAGAGTTTCTCGAACAGCATCAAAGCTTGGTGCCGGGATTTGTCGCCCAACTGGGCCAAGAAAACCAAGGAGTGGTCGGTCTTTCTTTTCTTTCTCTTCATCAGCTCGCTCACCAGACGGTCCATACCGAAGGCCAGTCCCACCGCCGGGGTGAATTTTCCGCCGAATTCTTCCACCAGGTGGTCGTAGCGGCCTCCGCCGCCCAAGGCGTTCATCCGGCGCACTTCGTCCCCTTCCCGCCAAAATTCAAACACGGTGTGGGTGTAATAATCCAAGCCGCGCACCAAGCGCACATTCAGTTTGTAAGGGATTTTCAAGGAATCCAGGTACTCCAGCACTTCCTTGAAGTGCTTGTTGCAGGCTTTGCAGAGGTTGTCCACGATCAGCGGCGCGTCTTTGAGCTGCTCCTGGCAGCCTTCCTCTTTGCAGTCAAAAACCCGCAGCGGGTTCTTTTTGGCGCGTTTAATGCACTCCTGGCAAAGCTTGGGCTTCACCCGCGCAAAATAACGTTTGAGTTGTTTCTGGAATTCCCGCTGGCAGTCGCGGCAACCCAGAGAGTTGATTTCCACGATCACGTTGTTCATTCCCAGCTCCCGCAAAATGTAAAAGGCCACTTGGATCAGTTGGGCTTCCGCGATGGGCGAATCCACCCCGATCATTTCAAAATCGGCTTGGTGCGACTCCCGGTAGCGGCCTTCCTGGGGCCGCTCATAGCGGAAAATGCTGCCCATGGTGTACAGCTTGATCGGGTGGCGCCAGCTTTGCATCCCGTCTTCCAGATAGGCCCGCACGATACTGGGAGTGAGTTCCGGTCGCAGACAGACGTTGTCGCCGCCCTTGGTCTCGAAAGTGTACATTTCCTTTTGCACGATGCTGATGCTGTCGTCGCTGCCGCCGCGCAGGTAGAGATTGGTGTTTTCCAAAATGGGAGTTTCAATGTAGCCGAAATCAAACATTTTCGCTACCCCGCTGATCGTGCTTTTCACTTTCTCCCACTCTTCGGCTTCCGGATCGAAAATATCCCGCATCCCCCGCAGGGTCTGGAGAATAAAATGTTCTTTCTGCCTTTTTTTGACAATTTCCTCTGCTTGGCGTTGACGCAGTTTTCTTCGTCCCATGTTGAAAAATCAAAATTTAAATATCAAAATTCAAAACTTTGGTGTTAAAGTTTCATAATTTCTTCTTCTTTGGCTTTGGCCAAGTCGTCCAGTTCCCGGTTGATCTTGTCCACGATTTCCTGGAGTTTGTCTTTCAGCCTGAATTTATCGTCCTCGGGCAAACCGCCTTGGTTAAACAGATTTTGCGCCTGGTCCCAGACTTCTTCCCGGACCTTGCGCACCGCCACCCGGGACTCTTCTTTCTCCCGGCCGATAATCTTGGTCATCTCCAACCTTCTCTCCTCGGTTAGCGCCGGCAGGATGACCCTGACCGCTTCGCCGTCGTTTTGGGGATTGACTTTCAGGTCGGATTCGGCAACCGCTTTTTGGATGTTGGCCAAATCGTCCTTGTTCCAAGGGGCAATCACGATCATCCGGGGCTCGGGAATGTTAATCGAAGCCACTTGTTTGATCGGCGTTTTGCTTCCATAATAGTCCATCTGGATGTCCTCCACCAGCCCGGGAGTAGCCCGGCCGGTATGGATTTTCCGGATTTCTTCCCGAAAATGGCTGACGGTTTTCCCCATCTCATCTTCGCAATTTTTTAGGATTTGGTGGTAATCCATGGGATATTTATTAATTAATAAATTATTCCGTGCAACAAGGCGCTCAAATTCAGCAGCGCTTGGTATACGAAGTAGGCCAGCCCGCCCAGAATGGAAATTCCGAACAAAATGACCGCGATTAAAATCACAAAACCGTATTTTTCCAAAGTATTGCGGATTTCGCTTTGGCCGGCCGGCAGTAAGTCAAACAAGATCTTCGAGCCGTCCAGGGGCGGAATCGGCAATAAATTGAAAATGCCCAGCATCACATTCACCAAAATGACAATGTCGAACAGTTTGAAAAAATCAGCACTCCAGCCCGCCGTGAGACTCGGGGGCAGCAAGGCCAGAATCAGCGCCACTAAAATTGCCAAAAGGAAATTGGAAAACGGTCCCGCCAGGCTCACCAGCAGTTCCCCGTGTTTATGCTTGAGATTGTAGGGGTTAACCGGAACCGGTTTTCCCCAACCGAACCCCAAACCCAAAGTAAACAAAAAAATCAGCAGCAAAATGGTGCCGATCGGATCGAGGTGGCGAATGGGATTCAGCGAGAGCCGGCCGGCGTATTTGGCGGTAGGATCGCCCAGATAGTCCGCCACCAGCGCGTGAGAGAATTCGTGAATAGTCAGGCCCACCAGGATGGCTATCAAAAGGGATAGGGTTTGCAGATTGATGATATTTTCGAGCATAAAATCAGATATTTAGCGCCAAATAGCCACGTTCATAAAATAATATAGCACTCTTTGGGACTTTCGGCAAACCGGGATTAGTAGATGAATCCTTTGACAAAGCCGGCACCAGTCGGAATTGTGCGGCGGTCCACTTTGCCGAAACCCGCGTAGTTCATTTCGGAAATCGTGAAAGACCCGGCTTTGACGCTTTCCACGATGCCCACGTGGCCGTAGACGCTTTCGCCGGAAACCATGATGGCGCCCACTTTGGGAGTTTTGCCAATGTTGGCGCCGTAAGCCTTGGCGTGATAAAGCCAGGTACCGGCGTTACCGCCCCAAGGAACATGGCGGCGGGAAGCCACATACCAGGTGCACCATCCCCAGGGGAAACTGTGGGCGCCGCTGGAATAATAGTATTTGTTGAAAGTGCGGGAAGTATTAGAGCCGGCGGCAGTTCCCGCTGTTGAGGGGGTTTGAGTGCCGGCAATAGGAGCCGTGCTGCGCGCTTCCGGCGCCACGCCGTCCGGAATCAAGATTTCCGCGCCTTCGGTTAGCTGCCCGTTGGCGGGCAAATCGTTGATAGCGATGATTTCGTCTGCTTTCCCGCTGTATTTTTTGGCAATGCTTTCAACGGTATCGCCGGATTTGACCACCACTTGGACGCCCGATACGGGCAAGATAAACAGTTGGTCGCCGGGATGAATCATGTCCACGTTATCCAAGCCGTTGGCCCAACGGATAGTGTTGGAATTGATGTTATATTTGACCCCGATTGATCCCACCGTGTCGCCCTCCTGCACCGTGTAGAGTAAAACGTCGGTTTCGGACTGGCCGAAGTCTTCCGGGGTGGGGTTGCTCAAACCCACTAAAGCCTGGTTGACCACGGTGGCTTTTTCTCCTTCCTTCTGCAGTTGCTTCATTTCTTCGGGAGAAATGCTTTCGGCAGCATCCGCGATGGGAGCCGAAGCCAAGGAGTGGAAAACTTGATGCGACCCGGCCGTGTCATAGCCGACCATCACTTCCGATTCGCTGCCACCGCCGGATTGCCAGGCCAGCCAGCCCAGCGTCCGTTTGCTGGCCAAATTGGTGAGTGCCACTGCGGCCGCGCAAAGCACCACCAGAAAACGGGTGATTTGCACCCTCCCCCAATCGGCGCGCCGGCGCAGATGCGGTTTCAAAAATAGAGCCAGCTGCTGCTGAAAACGGATCAGTTTGCCCTGGAAATCCTTCCACCACCAAGCGGCCCTCGACTTTGGATTTCTATTATTCTGATTACTAATAGAATCAATTTATGATTAAACTATCCACGACCCCGCGACTCGCGCGGGGCAAGTTCACGAATCTTCTTTTAACACACTTTTAAACTTTCGCAAGCTCTCATTTTTTAGCGATCTTTTTTGCTTCGGCCTTATCGAAATAATCTTTGGGCAGGATTGAGACGGTTTTCACTTCACTGTGGGGAATCACATGGGTGGCTTTATCTTCATCGGAGTAGAGAACGGTTTTGCGCAAGAATATTTTTTTCACCCGGCCGGTCACGCCTCCCACTTTGATGATGTCGCCTACGCAATAGTTACCCTCCAGAAAAATAAACACCCCTCCCACCACGTCTTTCATGAAGTTCTGGGAGCCCAGGCCGATGGCCAAGCCGATGATGCCGGCGCCGGTGAGCAGGGGGGCGATGTTGTAGTTCAAATCGGATAATATCGTGGTAAACAGGACAAACAGGATAAATATGCCTCCGGTCCGGTCGATAAAAAGCGACCAGTTCTTGATCTGCCGCTCCCGCGTCTTCCGCAGGCTGCCGTTTTCCACCACTTTTTCCAGCACATTGCGCAACCAGTAATTAGAAACTCTTGAAAAAATCAAGTAAGCTACTAGGGCCGCGACCACCGAAACCGCGATTTTATAGAAGGTGTGGTTGATGTCGGGGGTGGTCAGGCATTCTTGGAGGCTTTGTAAATTGGTGGGGAGCATTGATGAAATTTATTTATAATGACGTTTTTAAGTATAGATTAAAATTTCTAATTGAAAAGGGATGATTTTATCGACTCACTTTATCGCCGGCGCCGCAGTGGCCAGCCAGACCAACAATCCGGCTATCCTGGTAATCCTGCCGCTAACAATCCACTTCGTGCTGGATTTTATTCCTCATTGGGAGTACGTCGAAGAGGCCGCGGAACTGAAACATAAAATTCCCCAATTGATACTTGATTTATTGTCAGGCCCCCTGGCCATTCTACTGGTTTCCTACTACGTTTACGGATTGGATTTCGGTACGATCATTTGGTTGTTTATCGGCGGATTCATGGGAGTATTACCAGATGGTTTTTCATTCTTGTATTTTTGCTATCCCCGGAACCGTTTCCTAAAAAAACTTTTTTCCTTCCACGAGTCAATCCACCACAAGAAACTGCTCGATTGGAAAATCGGTTTCCCCGCGCAAGTTGTCCTCGATATTATTGCGGTTATTATAATTGCCTTGCCAAAAATGTAGCAATGAGCTAGAAAATAAGCAATATCCCGTAGATTAATGAAATGAAGGAAACCTTTCTCAACAATATATTGATACCCTATTTGGCCTGGTGCGCGCGGAGGATCGTGGCCAAGAATAAGCCGTTGGTGATCGGCATCACCGGCAGCGTGGGAAAATCCAGCACCAAGGAAGCGATTTATTGCGTTTTGAAGGACCGTTTCCGGGTACGCAAAAGCCAAGGGAACTTGAATAATGAGATCGGACTGCCGCTGGCGGTCATTGGCGAAGCCGATCCGCGGGGAAGCCTGTTGGAATGGCTGGGAATCCTAATCAAGGGATTTTTTTTGGCGCTAAAAAAAGCCAAAGGATATCCCAAGATATTGATTTTGGAAATGGCGGTGGACCGCCCGGGGGATATGAAATATTTGGTGGGTTTGGCGCCGCCCAAAATCGGCGTAATCACTGATATCGGCGTCACTCATTGGGAATTTTTCAGTGACGAGAAAAAAATTCTCCAGGAAAAGGCCATTCTGGTCAAAAATCTGCCGAAAGACGGACTGGTCGTGCTCAACTTTGACAATGCCCAGCTGCGCAGTTTTGCCAAATCCCACTCCCGCCCAGTGCTGACTTACGGCTTCCGCTCCGGAGCGGACATCCAAGCCAGCGACCTGAAAACCGGCTATTCGGCGGACCTCGGCGAGGGGGTGAACCTGGCCAAAGGGACAAGCTTCCGGGTCAATTACAAGACGATTTTCTTGCCCATCGGATTGCCCAATATTATCAGCCGGAGCCAAGTCAGCTCGGCTTTGGCGGCCGCGGCGGTCGGGATCCATTTGGGGATGAACCTGGTGGAAATCGGGAAAAGCCTGAAAGACTACCAGCCCCTGCCGGGCCGGATGCGCTTGTTGCGGGGCAAACGGGGCAACCTGATTATTGACGACACCTATAACGCCGCTCCCAATTCGGTGAAATCGGCCTTGGAGACCTTGGCGCTGGTGAAATCCAAGAAAAAAACGGTGATTCTGGGAGATATGCTGGAATTGGGCAGCTTGGAAGAAAAATCCCACCGGGATTTGGCCAAGTCGATTTATCCGGTGGCCAGCAAAATCATCTTGGCGGGGGAGCGCACGGCCGCCACCCACAAGGAACTGCGGAAGCTGGGATTCAAAGATAAGATCTACCATTTTCACTTGGTGACCAATTTGGTGCCAAAATTGCCGGGTATAATTGGAAAAGGCGAAGTGATTTTGGTAAAGGGGTCGCAAGGCCTGCGGATGGAAAAAGCGGTGGAAAAATTAGTGGTTAAGAAAGAACTCAACAAGCTTACCCGGCAGGATAAATATTGGAGGAGAAAAGGAGTTAAAGAAGTATAATTATGTTTGAAAAAGAATACAACGAGTTAAAAAATGAGTTAGCCGAACTGGAGAAACAGTTCAACGAGCCTGGGATTGCCAGCAACCCCGAGCAAATGAGGGATTTGGGGAAGCGCTACGGGGAAGCGAAGGAGCTGATGGCCGACATGGAATCGCTCAAAAAAACCCGGATGGATATTGTGGAAAACGGAAAACTGGCCGAAACGGAGGAAGACCCCGACCTCAAAAAAATGCTGGAAGAGGACAGCATCCGGTTGAATAAAGCCGCCAAAGATTTGGAGGAAAAAATCGGGAAAGCTTTGGTGCCGCCCGATCCCAACGACAGCCGCAACGCCATTTTGGAAATCCGGGCCGGCGCCGGCGGCGATGAAGCCTCGCTTTTCGCGGCCGACCTGTTCCGGGCTTACGGCCTTTACGGCCAAAACCACGGTTGGAAAATGGAAATCCTCAACCACCACCGAAGCGTTGTGGGCGGCTACAAGGAAATTATCGCCTTTGTCAGCGGCCGCGACATCTATAAAACTTTGAAAAACGAGTCGGGAGTGCACCGCGTCCAACGCATTCCGGCCACCGAAAAAAGCGGCCGGATCCACACCTCGACTATTACTGTAGCGGTAATGCCGGAAGCCGAAACCACTGAAATTGAGATCAATCCCAAAGACATCCGCATCGACGTTTTCCGCTCGTCCGGACCGGGCGGCCAAAGCGTCAATATGACCGATTCGGCGGTGCGCATCACCCACCTGCCCACCGGCATTGTGGTTTCCTGCCAGGACCAGAAATCCCAGCACAAAAACAAGGACAAGGCGATGAAAGTCTTGAGCGCCCGCCTGCTGGCCTTGGAAGAAGAAAAAAAGCAGAAGGAGAGGGAAGACCTGCGTTCTTCCCAAGTGGGCACCGGCGAACGCTCCGAAAAAATCCGCACCTACAATTTTCCCCAAAACCGCGTCACCGACCACCGGCTCAAAAAATCCTGGCACAACCTCGACAAAATCATGGAAGGCGAACTGGGCGAAATCATCGAGAGTTTTGAATAAAATCTTGTTTTTTATAAAAAAACAACCCACTCTCTGTTTCCAAAAAGTGGGTTAAAGTTTTGTCGGACCCAATTCCCTGAATCATTGAGGCGTCCCTAAGTTGCGCAGTTTCTGATGGAACGCCCGATTGGCTCCACTTATTTCCGAGTTGAACCGGGTGTGGGCAATTGGCCTTATCTTCTTGAACAGTCCCGGGTCAGCAGCTAGGATCTTTCCCGCCTCGTCCAAGAAACTTTCCGGCGTTTTACACAACCAAAGAGGCAGGAGAGTTTCCTCCAGGTCAATCCTTGCTTTCTGTGCTGTGGAAAGCAGTCCTGCTTCATCCAGCTTCTTTGCCAACAATCCGAAAGCCATATTGTCAACCTCCTCATTCAGCTATTTAGCTGTTATTTTCCTGACCCCTAATTCTATAAATAAGTACGTTTTTGTCAATAGATGTAAGGATTTTCTTAGAAATTTTTAGAAATGTCCTGAGGTATAGTTAATAATTTTTTAATAACTTTTTAATGGTCGGTGTTATATACTCAAGATACCGTGGGAGTAGCGAGCGCGGGCATGCTAGTTTGTCAGCTAGAAGCCCGGGGGTGCAACTCCCCCTACTTCCACGGAGGTGGGCTAAATCTAAAAGTAAAAACATTTGACTAATCTAATTATTGTATTATCCTAACAATAGCTGACAAACTAGTATACCGTACTCGTCGTGCTTTGCCAAATCCGTCCCAAAGACGGATTTTTGGTTTGTATTGCATATTTTTATATTTCTGATACGTTGAAAATCAAAGGAGGATTAAAATAAACGAGGAGGAGTCGGGCCAAAACCCGGCTTTTTGCACGTTAAAAATATACTGAATAAAAAACGGGAATACGGGAGGCAGTAATGGCTAAATTTCAGATCGTGGGAGTATTTTGGCAGCAAATGTGGAAGGAGTTTCCTAATTTTCGGAGACTCGAGGCGTTTGCTGGGGTCATGAACATCGACGAAAATGGCTCTTTTTACGGGGAAACAGAGGACGATTACGGTAAAGCCGATGTAACCGGGGAAATGGCCGGAGCACTCTTGGAATTCAGAAAAAAGTACCGGGATGACAGAAAAGGCGCAGTAAAAGAAGAGATCCGTTATTTTTTGCAAGGAACATCGTTTTCCGCATTCCGGGCAAACCTTTGCGGCGGATGGAAGGGATCGTACATCTACATCAAAAATGGCGAAAAATTCGACGGCCAAGCCGCTTGCTCTATCCACCCATTGGAATAATTATCAGGAGGAGAAAAATGATCAAGCCAGAGGTGAATGACTGGATAGAAGTTTCGCTGGGAATCTCTCCGGGAAAAGTCTTACGAGTAAGAGAAAATAATTGCACCGTTCGCTTCCCGGTAGATGACAATCCCGACGGTTCCCCTTGCTTCTCGGAAGAAGACGTGAGCTTTGACGAAATAACTGAAATTATTACCGATCCGGCGATGATTGCATTTCATGAAGTATTCTACGAAAAAGAGAAGAGAATCCAGGACTTGTGGCCAGAGTGGAGAACAGAGGAACGAGATGAAATCGCAGAAATGCGCTGCCAAACGTTCATGAAAGATGCGAATGATGATATGCTCGCAGGCTTGGACAAAGTAATCGAGCTTCTTTCCTCTATCAAATAGTGAAAGATTCCATCTAGAAGGGAGGAATAGGCGATGGAAGATACTGCAGAAACAATGGAAAGTGAGTACCTCTCACCTATTTGCCGCGATTTCGATTCCATCCAGAAAGGAACGGTCATCCTGATTGAGCTGGAGAACGTCAAATCCCTGATAAGGTTCGAGAGTTACCATGCTTACAAGAGGGGGTCGGGATGGTCCCGCATCAACAGGCATTGTTCAGTCCCCTCATGGAACCGTCGGCTCCCAAACGGGCAGAGAATCAAGGAAGTTGTTACTTCCTGCATCTACGGCACGCACCGCCTGGATTTCCAGTGGGATCCTGAATTCGAGGTATATCTTTCCCAATCATTTGACAAGGACATGTTCCTGGAACCGGTTTACGTTTTGAAAGACGGAACCACATGCATAGAGGTGAAAAAGCTGCCCAAAATATTCACCGACATCAATGAGATCCGGGGGAAATTGGAAGCGTTCATCAGGCCCGCTTATTTCCATAACGTAGTCCTTCCTTTCGTCGAAGGGAGGCCGACAAGATACCGGGTCCCACGATGGAGTAATCACTGGTTCCAAAAAATGAATCTTTCCGATCTTCACAAAAGATATGAAATATCCACCAGGGGAATCAAACAAGGACACTTCGTGTATGTCGGTTGCAAGGAAGAAGTGTACCTGCTTTGTGTCGCAAGGGAGTTTGGCATGCCTTCCATGCAGGGAACCTACACAACCAGCACCAAGCCGATATTCTACTTTTCTAACAACTACCTGGAATTTATTTCCCGTCACGATGCCGAAAAGCCCAAATTCAAAGGAGGCGAAAACGACCTTTGCAACGCGGCGGTATACCGGAATTACGACATTCCCGAACTTGGCGGGAAGCCATTCATATTCCCCCAGATGGGACGGGAACAGAACTGCAAAAACACGATTTTTACCGGAGAGCCGCAGCTTATAACCGGTAAGCTGGATGAAGCGCTGGAGCACTTCCAAACCACCGATTTTGCCGAATTCTCCGACATCGTGGAGAAGTACGCCGCTACCCCTGATTTTATTCATCCCTCGTTTGTACGGAGATACGAATATTTTATCTAACAAACTCGAAGGCCGGATGTCCGTTTGGACGTCCGGCCTAATTTATTTCTGAAGTAATAATCTGATTAGTAATCCAATCCTTTCATTTTCTTCGACAGGTCGGCGCCTTCCTGGGAAACTTGCTGGGCAGCGGTGGTGATGGCGTCGTTGGGCGTGATTCCCTGGTCGCGCACCGAATCAATGGCGTTTTGGAAAATCGTGCTGATGCGGGCGTTGTTCACTTCCGGAAAGCTGGTGGCTGACAATGCCTGGTCGGCGAAAACCCCCAGCCAGGGATCCTGTTTATATTTATCGATTAAATCAATCCGCGGCGACACCCGGTGGGTCTGGGTGGCATAAGCGTCCGACTGGTCCGTGTCGGTGATATATTTCAAGAAATTCCAACATTCAATGGCTTTCTGGTCGCTGGAAGCCGCCTGCTTGGACACCGCCATGCCCCAATAGGAAGCGAAGTTCATCGGTTTGGAGTTGGGCAGGATTTGCGGCAGGGGAGCGATCCCCACGTTCAAGTTGGGCGCCTTTTGCTGGATGGTTTGGATGCGGTGGGAGTAGTTGATCATCATTCCCAATTGTCCCGCATAGAAAAGGTCAACCGAGTTCCACATTTCCTTGTTCCAAGTGTAGGCCACCTGGGACCGGTTGGAAAAATTGGTGTAGAAGGTCAAAGCGGCTTCCCCGGGCGAGAAATAACTGCCGTCGGCGGCGGCAATGCGGTTGGTGAAAACCGACTGCCAGCTGTCGTCCACGATGGGGCTGCCCATCTGCATCATCAGCACTGACAGAATGTCGGGCGCCCGGTCGACGTTTTTCCCGTAACCGATGGCCGCTCCGGCCCGCTTGATATTGCCGTACTGGTCAATGCTGGTCATTTTGGAAGCGTAGGATTCGAAATTGGCTCCCCCTTGGGCAGTTTGCGACTGCCAGGTCCAGTTTTTGGGAGGGGGCGCCAAACCGGCCATATTGAAAATGTCGCGGTTATAATAGACTGCCAAATCGTCAATCCAAAGCGGCACGCCATAGATCCGCTGGACTCCGTCAGCGTCTTTGCTGACCAAATCTTTCATAGCCACCGGAACGAAGGTTTCCCCGTATTCCCGCAAATTCATAATTTGTTCCTTGCCGGCCGTGGTGAGTTTGTCGTTCACTTCGTCCAAAGACAACATTTTGTCTTTCTGGGAAGGCACCCAGGTGTTGTTGATCTGGAAAATGTCCGGCCCGTTACCGGCCGCCAAACCCTGCACCACTTCCCGCATATAGTCCGCGCACTCGGTTTCATTGCAGGGAAACTTGCGGTAGGTGATGTTTTTCACATTGCCGTGGTCCCGCTTGTATTGGGAGATAAACTGTTGGTAGATGTCAGTGTCGTCCCAAGTGCCCCAAATGGTGATGTTGTCCACCACCGGAGTGGCCGACGGCGCGCATCCGCAGCCGGAAAGCACCAGCGTACTGGCCAGCATCAACCCGCCTGCCGCCACGAGTTTTATTTTTTGCTTTAAATTTTTCATTTTTGTTTATTGGACTATGGCTTACAAATTTATTTATAAAACAGATTAAATAAACCAGCCAGAGCAAATCTTACTTTATCACGGAAACAATCACGGATTTTTTGGTTTTTCCGTCATAGCTTTTGCGGCTTTTCTTGGTAAAAGCAATAATGCCGCTGATTGCCGCGTAGAGGGTGTCGTCTTTGCCGACTTTCACATTCTGGCCGGCCCGGAATTTACTTCCGCGCTGGCGGATAATCACGTTTCCGGCGGAAACTTTTTCCCCACCGAATATTTTAACTCCCAATCTTTTGGATATGCTGTCACGGCCCAAACGGGTCGATCCGCCTGCTTTTCGATGTGCCATCGTTGTTGAATAATACTTATAATCCTGATTAACTTCAAATTAATACGGAAATTTAGAGAAAGCAAAAAATGTTGTAGAATAAGGTTAATTATTTCTATCAAATGCGCAACCTTCCTTTCAGCCGCATGGACAAGGTGAACTCGCTTCTGCTCGGTGAACTCGACAAGCTGCTGCAGCGGGAAAAAATCGAACAGCCCGGCTTTGCCGAAGACATCGTGTTGAGCCTCACCAAAGTGGATACCAGCCGCGACTTAAAACATGCCAGAGTATATTTCACCGTTTACCCCGCCAAATTCCGCGCTCAGGCCAAACAATTTCTCGCCGGGAAGGGTTTTGATTGGCAGAAGAGCCTGGCGCGAAAAATTACGCTAAAATACATCCCGAAGCTTGAGTTCCTCGTTGACCTCGGTCAGGCCAACGCCATGGAGGTGGAAAAAATCCTCAACGACTTGAAAAAGAAGTAAACCAAAACAAATGTTCCGCCTTTTCAAAAATCAAATAAACAATTCTTGGGGGCTGCATATCACCGACTACCATCTGCGGTGCGTCGAGGTGGAAGGCGACCAAAAAAATTGGCGGATTGTCCGGATTGGCAAAATCGACCTGCCCCACGGGCTGGTGCAAAACGGCCTGATCCAAGACGCGGCCACTTTCAAAAAAGCCATCCAAACCTTACGCTCGAAAACCTTTCCCGCTCCCGGAAAATCACCTTTCGTCGTGGTCAATCTGGCCGAAGAGCACGTCTTTTCCCGGGTGATTCAAATTCCTCCGCTCAATAAAGCCGAGACCGACGAGGCCCTCAAATGGGAAGCGGAAAGCAACATTCCCCTCCCAATCGAAAAAGTTTATTTGTCTTGGGAAATGTTGCCCAAAAAAAATAACCTCCTTTCTCCCGCGGAAACGGCTCAAAAGAAATACGTCCTCCTCTCGGCCGTTTCCAAAGATATTGTTGATTATTTGCTCGGCACCCTCAAATCCGCCGGCCTTGAAGCGGTGGCCATCGAAGCGGAGTCCTCCGCCCTGATGAGAGGCCTCCATGAAACCCAGTCTTTCCCGTCGACCGGTATCCCCATTATGATTGTCAATTTGCGGGAATATTACACCAACATCATCGCTTTCGACTCAAACGTGGTGGTCCTTAGCACCTCTTCGGACAATTGCAGCGAAAAATTTGACGCCGCCATCATTGATAGTTTCAAAATCAAGAAAGAGGAGTGTGAGAAATTCCGCCAGCAAATCGGCTGGAACCCCAATGACGAGTTCGGGAAAAAGCTGATTGAAGCCACCGATTCCGAGTTCGCGGCTCTCAAAAAAGACATCGTGAGCGCTCTTTCTTTCTTCGAAAACAAAACCGGTAAAAAAATCGAAGGAATTCTGCTGACCGGAGAAAAAATGAGCAAATGGAGCCACTTTGACCGCTTTCTCGAAAAACAAATCAGCTTGCCGGTCAAATGGCAATCCGGCTGGAATCCCAGGATCTGGCCGGCCAGTTGCCCTTATGTCACCACTGAAAAAGAAGAATATAATATCGGCATCGGACTGGCCTTGCGCAAGCTGGATGATGAGTCTTAATTATTCCCATGCCAGGAAAAAAAAGCATCCCCAAAACCGTCATTTCTCCCAACCTATTGCCCCCCGAGTTTAAGGAGGAGCTATACTATGAAGCTATCAACGACACGGTCAAAAAAGTAGTCTTGATCCTATCGGCGCTTTTGGTGGTTCTCTGGATGGCCGGAGGAATTTTGATTTGGAAATTCAAGAGCGAAGAATCGAATATAACCAGAAGTCGGGATGTTGACCTCGACTCCAAGAAGCTCTACGATTTGGGCAAAATGAACGACCAGTTCAAGGAGCTGCGCACGCTCAATTCCAAAGTGAGCAAATCGGTGGGAAAAGAATACCGGTTCAGCGAGGTGCTGACCGAATTAAGCAAAACCATCACTCCCGGAGTGGCGCTCACCGACTTTGGAACCAATTCAACCCAGCCGGGTTGGATGACGATCAAGGGCGTAGCCCGCACCCGGGACGCGTTTTTGGCTTTCAAAAAAGGGATTGATGAGTCAAAATTTTATGAGAAAGTTGATTCTCCGGCCTCCAATTACGTTTCACCCGAAAATTTCGAATTCCAGCTTAACGTCCAACTCAAAGGCTGGACTCCCAGCTGGGCCAAAGCTCTCAAAAAAAGCCCGGTTAAGCAGGTCGAAACCGACGACACCGATTTATAAAACGCTTTTTAAAGACTGAAATCGACCAGATAAATACAAAGATGCTAGCCCATTGGGCGACGGTGAGAGAGTAATAAAGCGGGTCGTCGGCGCGGAGAAAGTCGAGAAAAAAGCGGCCAAAAGAATACATTATCAGCGAAACAGGGAATATGTATTTGCTGAATTTCTTGCCGTATATCCACAATATTGCGATTATTCCCAATATCATTATCGTTTCGTACATTGCCGGTTCATGGCGGTAAGTTCCGTTTATGTACATGCCCCAAGGCAGGGTTGTGGGCTTACCCAGATGATCATGAATTAAAAAACATCCTAATCGGCCAAAAAACAGGCCAACTAACCAAGCCGGGGTGAATATCCGGCCGATATACAAAAAATTTATTTTGTTTTTCTTGCTCCAAAGATAGCCGGCCAGCAGCGCGCCGGCCGCTCCGCCAAAGAAAGAAAATCCCCCCTCCCACAAACGGAAAACGGCCGGCGGGTCGGCTGAATAATAGCGGAAGTATTCAAATACCGCGGAGATTCTCGCCCCGATGAAAGCCGCGGCCACCAGCAAAATCGCCAAATTCCAAAATTGGTTTTCGGAGATTTTGGTTTGGCGGGCAAGCTTGCGCGAGGCCAGCCAAACTGCCGCCAGCACTCCGATGGCCGCGGTCAAACCCCAAGTGTAAATATATAGCGGCCCGAGCTGAAATCCTTGCATAATAAAAATTTCGGTCTAAAATTAAAGGCTAAATTCATTCCAATTTAAAACTTAAAAAATAAAATTTGAAAGACACCTTTCAAAAACTATTCTATCTGTTGGCCGGACTTATCGGCGGGGGAGTGGCTCTGCTTATCGCGGTGGTGTTGGAACTGGTTTTGAGCGTGCTCGGCAAACCGACTTTTACCCTCGCCCGCGATCCGGCTGCCATAATCGTACTGCTAATTCCCGCCCTGCTTGAAGAGCTGACGAAAACCGCGGTGGCCAAACGGCTGGTCAGCCAGTACAGCGACCTGTGGACTGTCATCGGAGTGGGCATCGGCTTTGGGCTGGCCGAGACCTATTTGGCCCAAAGCACCATCACTTTGCAATTCTATTCCTGGCTGTTGCCGCTGGTCCACCTCATTTTCTTGGTCGGCGGCTATTTGATTGTCAAAGGGTTCTTCGGGGTAAAAAAACGGTTCTATTGGGAGTGGCTACTGGCAGCGACCTTGCTGCACTGGGGCTACAATGTTTCCCAAGTCCTTTTTTTGCTCAAAACATAATTATTTGTTAGATAAAATTGAAACTTCATTAATTCTCCAATACCAATGAGCGATTTTTTAGAACTGCTGCTGGGAGGCGAGGGACGGGCGCGACTGATTAAATTTTTCATTTTGAACCCCGTTGCCAAAGTTTCCGCTCAAGAGCTCAAAGAAAAACTGCAAGTTGACCAGCGCCGGATCAAAAACGAACTTGACGTTTTGTCACGCGCGGGGGTGGTGAAAAAAAGAAAGGCGATGAGCAAAAACATCTATTTCCTCAACCGGGAAAATGCCTTTTATCCGGAACTCAAAAAAATCGTGGCAAAATGCACCATTTTCCCCCAGCTTAAGCCATTGGACAAACTGAACAAACTGGGCCACGTCAAACTGATACTGGTAACCGGGGTGCTGGCCAATAATCTTAAATCCCGGGCGGATATTTTGATCGTCGGGGACGGAGTCAACAACTCCCAGCTGAATGAAATTATCCGGGAGCTGGAAGCGGAAATCGGCCGCGAATTGCGTTTCACCACTTTTACCACCGAAGAATACGAATACCGCTTGAATATGTTTGATAAATTTATCCGGGAATTCTTTGACGGCCCCCACAAGATCCTGCTCAACCGGATCGGGGACAAAGGAATTCCCACCCTGGTAAAAAAGCAGTCTGAATCAATCGTTCGAAGATAACAAAAAAATAATGCTGGAATACATCAAAGGTTCGATTTCCCAAATCGGCGACACTTATGTGGTGGTTGAAACCGGCGGTTGGGGGATTAAGGTCACCGCGACCCGCGGCGTCTTGGACCAATTCAAGACCGGCGAAGCGGAAATAAAATTGCCCACCTACCTGCACATTTCGGAAAACAAATGGGAGGTTTTCGGTTTTGGCAGCGTTAAAGAACGGGAGGCTTTTTTGCTGCTGCTGGAATGCCGCGGAGTGGGAACCAGGGCGGCTTTGAATATTTTGAACAATTTCTCGCCGGCCCGTTTGCGCCGGATCGCGCTGGGCCAGGAGCCGGTTGGCACTCTTCAGCAGGCCCCCGGGATCGGCGCCAAGTCGGCCGACCGGATCCTGGTGGAGCTCAAAGAAAAACTGCCGCAAATGGGCGTTTGGAGCGAAGAAGACGGCGAAACCGGGCGGCCCGAGGCCAAGTATTCCCAAGACGATTTGTTCCGGGCGCTCCGCAATCTTGGCTACCGCGAAGCGGAAATCCGCCAAGCCCTTTCCCAAACCCCCGACCTGGCCGACACGTTGTCAGAGGCCGTTAAACAATTGTTAAGAAATATTGGCAAAAGTTAAACTTAGACTTATTCTAATTAAACGTAGAGAAAAAAATTTAATATAAAACATGGAGAATCTAGGCCCCTATGATGCGGGCGTGCCTTTTCGCAAATTCATTTTTATTTTCCTGTTGGTCTGCGTGGTAGTGGGAGCGGGAGTTTTTTATTCGGCGCTTTCGCGCGCTACCGTGACTATTATCCCCAACAGCACCGTCAAATCAGTGGAGACCGAGGTGACGGTTGACGCGAATCTGGGACATCCCGACTTGGACAAAGGGCAGCTGCCGGGACAAATTTTGGTCCGCGAATCCAGCGGCAGTCAAACGGATATTGAAGTCCAATCCAAGCAAATCGATGAATTCGCCCGGGGGAAAGTGCTGATTCATAATAATTCACCCTATGTCCAAGGAATCAAGCAGGGAGCCGGTCTGCGCCCGGTGGGGGCGCCCAACGACGTGACTTTCATCACGGGCAACCGCGTGCTGCTGCCACCCAAATCCAGCCGCACCGTGGACGTGGTGGCCGCCATGAAGGGCGCCAAGGGAAATCTTCCACCCGGAAAGCTGGAATTTCTCAATCTCGACAACCAATACATGCGGGATAACTTGTGGGCGGAAAATACCGAGAAAATCGACGGGGGAACCCGGGAAGCCAAGATTGCGCTCGATGAGGACATCGCCAACGCCTATAACGATTTGGCCAAAAAAATGTTCAAGCAGACCCTTGACGAGATGAACAAGGGTCTGGATTCGGGCAACATCATCCAGCCCGAAAGCGCCCACTACACTTTTTTGGACAAGTCCGCGACGGTGCAGCCCGGATCGGAAGCCGACAAATTCAACATCCAACTGAAAATCCAAGTCCAAGGAGTGACCATAAACGAAAATGACTTAAAAACCATCGCGGAAAAGAAAATCCAGACGATGACCGACCAGAATGAGGATTTCGTCCGGGAGGAGCCGGACAGTTTCAGCTACAATCTCACCGAATTGGATTTGGACAACAAAAAGGCGGTCATCAAAGTCGAGGCAAAAGGGCTTTTCAACGCCAAACTTTCCCCCAAAGTCTTTGACAAAACCAGTATAGTCGGTTATAACGAAGCAGCTATCCGTGAGCACTTCAGCCACATGGATAACATTTCGGATGTTAAAGTGACTTTTTGGCCTCCTTTCCGTAAAACCGTACCGAACGTGGAAAGCCGGATTGATATCGGGGTGAAAACTGAATAGAATCTTAATTTCAGGTTATGGCAATTCTCGACTCTTATTTGAATAAAATCTTCGGCGACCCCAACGCCCGAACCGTCAAGAAGCTTCAGCCCCAAGTTGAAGCGGTGAACCGTTGGGAAAAAAAGGTTTCCGCGCTTTCCGACGAAAAACTCCGGGCGCAAACGGAAAAATTCAAGCGCTTTTTGAAAGAAGGGAAGTTGTTGGAGGCGATCCTGCCGGAAGCTTTTGCCACCGTGCGGGAAGCCGCCAAGAGAACTTTGGACCAGCGCCCGTTTGACACCCAGGTGATGGGAGGCATCGTGCTTCACCAAGGAAAAATCGCCGAGATGAAAACCGGTGAAGGAAAAACCTTGGCCCTCACCATGCCGGCCTACCTCAACGCTTTGGAAGGGAAAGGGGTGCACGTAATCACCGTCAACGACTATCTGGCCCGCCGCGACACCAACTGGATGGGCGCGGTTTTCTATATGCTGGGAATTTCCACCGGCTGCATCCAGCACGCCAAATCTTTTATTTATGAGCCCAACGTCAAGCCGGATGCGAGCGAAGTGAGCATTGAATACCAAAACTTGCGCGAAGTCAGCCGGCGGGACGCCTATCAGGCCGACATCACTTACGGCACCAACAACGAATTCGGCTTCGATTATCTGCGGGACAACATGGTCCAGAGCCTTCCGGAAATGGTCCAAATCCGCGACCCCAAGATGGCGAGCAAAGTCGAAAGCCACCTGCATTACGCCATTGTGGACGAAGTGGACAGCATCCTGATTGACGAAGCCCGCACCCCTTTGATTATTTCCGCTCCCGACGAAGAATCCACCAAGCTCTACCGCCAATTTGCTCGCATGGTCCCGGAGCTCAAAGAGAACGACGACTATAACGTGGACGAAAAAATGCGCGCGGTGACCCTCACCGAAGATGGCATCCACAAAATCGAAAAAATGCTGGGAGTGGACAATCTCTACCAAAAAGAAGGCGTCACCTACGTCCACCATTTGCAACAGGCCCTGAAAGCCCAAGTTTTGTTCAAACTGGACAAAGATTACGTGGTGAAAGACGGCCAGGTGATTATCGTCGATGAATTTACCGGCCGCCTGATGCCGGGACGCCGTTTTTCCGAGGGTTTGCACCAGGCGCTGGAAGCTAAAGAAAACGTCCAGGTGCAAAAAGAAAGCAAGACCCTGGCCACCATCACTTTCCAAAACTATTTCCGCCTTTACGGCAAACTGGCCGGCATGACCGGAACCGCCATGACCAGCGCCGAAGAGTTCAGCAAGGTTTATAAGCTGGAAGTGGTTTCCGTTCCCACCTACCGGCCGATGGTCCGCAAAGACTTGGCCGACCGGGTTTACAAAAACGAAAGCGGCAAATACAAGGCCGTCACCCGGGAAGTGAAGGACCGCCATGAAAAAGGGCAGCCGATTCTAATCGGCACCATCGCCATCGAAAAATCAGAAATTCTGGCCAAATACTTGGACCGGGAAGGCATCAAATTCGAAATCCTCAACGCCAAAAACCACGAACGGGAAGCCTTGATCATCGCCAATGCCGGCCAGCGGGGGGCGGTGACCATCGCCACCAACATGGCCGGCCGGGGAACCGACATCAAACTGGGGGAGGGAGTCCAAAAGCTGGGCGGATTGCATATTCTCGGCACCGAAAGACATGAGGCCCGCCGCATTGACGACCAGCTGCGCGGCCGGTCCGGCCGTTTGGGCGACCCCGGCAGCAGCCAATTTTTCGTTTCCATGGAAGACGAGCTGATGCGCCGTTTCGGCTCCGACAAAGTGAAAAATATGATGGACACTCTGGGCATTCCCGACGACGAACCGATTGAAAACCGAATGGTGAGCCGTTCGATTGAAAAAGCCCAGGGGAAAATCGAAGGCCACAACTTGGACATCCGAAAACACGTGCTGGAATACGACGACGTGATGAACAAACAAAGGGAAATCATTTACCAGCGCCGCCGCACCCTTCTGCTCGACGGCGGCCAGCTGAAAGGCGATGTGAAGGGGTCGGCCGAACAGGTTGTCCAGAGCCTGGTGGATTTTCACGCCCAACCCACCGGCGAAAACGGCGAGTGGAACCTCAAGGAAATCGGGGAGAATGTCCGGGCGTTGTTTGGCTTCGGAGCTGACGAACAAGAGGATATCGCGTCGAAAATGGAGGAAATCTACAAGCGGACGGACTCCGTTGAACCGGCCAAGAAAAACGAAATCGCCAAGTTTTTGAAGGAAAAAGTCACCCAAAAATACCAAGACAAGGAAGAAATGATCGGCGCCGACCAGATGCGCCAGGTGGAGCGGGCCATCATGTTGCGCACCATTGACATGCTCTGGATGGAGCACTTGGACAACATGCAGTACTTGCGCGAAGGAATCGGCCTGCGCGGCTACGGCCAGCGCGACCCGCTGGTGGAATACAAACAGGAAGGCTTCCGCATGTTTGAGGCTTTGCTCCGCAACATTGACGAAGACGCCTTGAGCACCCTTTATAAAATTGAATTTGTCCGCCAGCCGCAGCAGCAACAGGCGGCCGCGCCGATCCAGGAAAACCCGGAAGTCAAAAACCGCCTGGCCCAAGCCACCTATTCCCAGCCCGAGGAACCCACCGGCATGTCAGAAAACAACGGCGAGGCGGATTCAGCCGACTCCAAAACCCTCACCGTCAGCAAATCCGTTCCCAAAGTCGGCCGCAACGACCCCTGCCCCTGCGGTTCCGGCAAAAAGTATAAGAAATGCCACGGGCGCAAAAACTAACACCTGGCTGCGATAAATAAATTTTGAATATACCAAAATGGACGACAAATATCCCATCGTTTGTCCGGACGGTCCCCGGGACATTGAAATTGAAAAAGAACTCCCAACCCAATTAGATAAGGACCCAACTGGGGTTCAGCGCAAGGGACATCCCAAATTTTATAAATTGTTGGAAGAAATGGCGGATTTGCACTCACGGAAAAACGCCAACTACACTGCCGGCCAGGATCACTTTTCCAATATTCGCGAGTCGGAGAGATTCGGAATCCCCGCTTGGAAGGGAACCTTAATTCGAATGGGCGATAAATGGAACCGCTTGATGAGTATGGCCAACGGCAGTAAGGATATGGTAAACGAGAGCACCAAAGACACTTTGATGGATATGGCCGTCTACAGCCTAATTTGCATTATTCTGCTCGAAGAAAAAGAAAAAAATAATTGAAAAATAATGGCAAACAAAGAAAAGGTAATTGTGACGGGTGGAGCCGGGTTTATCGGGTCTCACATTACAGATAGTTTGATTGAAAAAGGATATAATGTCGTTATTATCGATAATTTAAGCACTGGTCAAAAAGGAAATCTTAACCCCCAAGCAAAATTTATTGAGGCTGATATCACGGATTTTGCAAAGATCGGAGAAATATTTAAATTGGAAAAACCGGAAATAATTTTTCACTTGGCGGCGCAAATCGACGTTCGCAAATCAGTGGAAGACCCAATCGCAGACGCAAAAACCAATATTCTCGGCAGTATAAATTTAATTAAATGGGCTTCAGAAAATAAAATTAAAAAATTTATTTTCTCCTCCACTGGAGGGGCAATTTATGGCGATACCGATGCGCGCCCCACTTCAGAAAATCATCGGGAATGGCCGCTTTCTCCCTATGGCATAGCCAAACTGACAACGGATAAATATTTGAATTATTGCCAGCATGAGTATGGTTTGAAATCCGTTTCACTAAGATACGGAAATGTATACGGGCCACGCCAAAATCCCCATGGAGAGGCGGGAGTAGTAGCAATATTCCTAAACAAAATGCTAAAAGGCCAGCAACCGACAATCAACGGGGACGGCCTTCAGACAAGGGACTATGTTTTCGTTGGTGATGTGGCCAAGGCGAATTTACTAGCTTTGGAGAATTCCGATAAAATTGGCATATTCAATGTGGGCACCGGCGTTGAAACTGATGTTGTCCAGTTGTTTAACGAAATAAACAAACATTTCAGTGACAAATTCGATGAGCAGCACGGCCCGCCAAAACCAGGCGAACAAAAAACCAGTTGTCTAAACTTCGAAAAAATCCAGCGCGAAATGGGCTGGGCGCCAGCCGTTAATTTTACTGAAGGCATCCGACTGACCTATGAATGGTTCAAAAAAGTGTCTTAGAGAAAATAAAAACGCCGGAATCCGCTTGGGACTCCGGCATTGACTGAATAAAGAGCTTACACCTCCTTTTTTCGGTGCACCGCCAGGCAGTACATTGCGCACTCCCTGTTCTCGCAATGCATCAGTTGCCCTGATACCCAGCAGCCGACCACTTTCCCGTTCTCGTCGCGCTGGCACCAGCCTTTCGGATATTTCGATAAGGTCATGACGTCCTCCTTAGGTTCAAAGAACATTTTGTGTCTCCAAAATAACATGAGAAAAACATTTTCGGCAACCCCGCCATACGGGCGGGACAGGGCGGTTGTCAGAATAATAGAAATCGGGGTAGAATGTTACTAGCTAAAAATTACCATGAGCCTATCGGACCGCCAGCAACAAATCCTGATCGCCACCATCGAAGAATACGTTAAATCGGCCGACCCGGTCGGTTCGGAAGAACTTTTGCGCGCCTACAATTTTAATTTCAGCCCCGCCACCATCCGCGGCGAAATGGCGGAACTCGAAAAAACCGGCTATCTCTATCAGCCGCACGTTTCCGCCGGCCGGATTCCCACCGATAAAGGTTATCGCTTTTTTGTCAATTTCGTAACGGAAAAACGCTTGCAACGCCTTGATTTGGCCTCCCAAAAACAGCTGGAAGCGGAACTGTTGAAGCTGCGTTTACGCGAAAAAATGCTGGCCCGGACTTTGGCGAAACTGCTGGCCGCCTTCTCGAATAACCTGGCGATTACCGGCTTGCTGGACGAAAGGGAATTCTTTGAATCGGGCATCAAACAGCTGGTTTCCCAGCCGGATTTCCAGAGCACCTCGGAAATTTGCCAAATTGCCGAGATGCTGGACTATCTGGACGAGAATATTGACGAACTTACCAAAGAGCTCCAGCCAAAAAAAGTGAAGACTTTCATCGGAAAAGAGAACCTGTTTACAGAGTCGGGCGATTGTGCTATAGTGATTTCTCAGTGCACGCTACCCAGCGGCGAAAAGGGGATTGTGGCCATTTTAGGGCCGAAAAGAATGGAGTATAAGAAGAATATTTCCCTGATCGAGCAGGTGACTAATTTTTTTGACCGGTTAAATGGTTAAAGATTCCAAGAAAAAAGTTAAAGATAAGGCTGAAAGCTTGCAGCAGCAGGCGGAGGAATATCTGGACGGCTGGAAGCGCTGCAAGGCGGATTTTGAAAACTATAAAAAACAGCAGCAGGAATGGGCTGCCAGTTTCCGGATTTACGCCGCCCAGGATGTGCTGGAAGAAATTATCCCGGTTATTGACAACTTTGAACTCGCGGTTGACCATATTCCCCAAACCCCTGCGAATGAGTCTTGGCTGGAAGGAATTTCTCACATAAAAAAACAGCTGGAACACATCCTGGAAAGTCATAACGTCACCGCGATTGACGTTCAGCCGGGGCAGGTTTTTGACCCCAACATCCACGAGTGCGCCGAAGGACAAACCTCCGAAGAATGCCTTTCTGATGGGAGCAAGCCAGGTGCCTCAAAAATCGCCAAAGTGGTGCGCAAAGGGTATAAAATTGGGGAGAAGCTGCTTCGTCCGGCGCGAGTCGTTCTCGCCACGACTGAAAATCGGAACGATTTGCAAGCTAATCGGAACGATTTGCAAGCTAATCGGAACGATTTGCAAGCTAATAAGTAATCAGCTCGATGTTCGAAAAAATTTCACAAACCGTGCAGACCGCGAATGCCAAATGGAAAATGCCCAACTGGGAGCAGGTGAAATTCCTGCTGAAATCCCTTTCTGACAAAGAAAAAAAGATTGTTTTGGGATCGGTTTTTTTGGCCTGCATCCTGTTTGCCGCCTGGGGCATTACGGTTTATCTGAAAGAAACCAACCGGAAACCGGCCCTGGGAGGATCTTACTCGGAAGGCGTGCAGGGCCAGCCGCTCTACATCAACCCGGTGGTGGCCCACAGCAATCCGGTGGACAGTGATTTGAGTTTGCTTATTTTTTCTTCACTTTTCCGCTATGACGCTTCGGGAAAGCTGGTACCGGACTTAGTGAGCACCTGGGAGCGTTCCGACAATGGAATGGCCTATACGGTGCATCTGAAAAACAATGCGAAATGGCACGACGGCCAGCCGCTCGGGGCCGATGATGTTCTTTTTACCTTAAACTTGATTAAAAACCCTTCTTTCGGCTCCTCCCTGCGCGGCAACTGGGAGGGCATTGACGTGGCCAAAACCGACGATTTCACCCTGACATTTACCTTAAAAAAGGCTTATACCCCTTTTCTGCACAGCTTGACTTTCGGCATTTTACCCAAACACTTGTGGGCGGACATCACCAGCGACAAGTTCTTGCTGACCGATCTAAACCGCAAACCGGTGGGCAGCGGAATGTATGTCTTCACCAAGCTGGACAAAGACCAGAACGGCCAAATCGCCGCAGTAACCCTGCGGGCCAATAAAGATTATTACGGGGCCAAGCCTCATCTCAACGAAATTGTTTTTCGCTTTTATTCCACGCCGGATGAAATCCGCGACGCCTTCACCAAAGGCGAGGTAAAAGGAATCGCCAATATTGAAACCGCCGACGCTGGCGGAATGAAAAATTTGGGGGACATCAAAATCTACGAAATCCCCACCACCCGCATTTACGGCATCTTTTTCAACCAAAAAAAGAGCGTGGTGGCGGCCGATCAGAGCGTGCGGGAAGCTTTAAGCAAAGCTGTCGACAAGAACGCTTTGCTGGCGGAAGCGCTGAACAACCGGGGAGTGGTGGTAAACACCCCCCTGACTCCCAACATGCTGGGATATCAAGAAGGACTGAACAACTACGATTTCAATCCGGATGCGGCCATTGATATTCTAAAAAAAGCCGGATGGACCGAGCTCAACGACAAAGAAAGAAAAAAGGTGAAGGGCGCGCCGGATTTTTCGGAAATCGCCCGCTATAACGACAAGGCCAAGAAATTTTTGACCTTGACCCTCACCGTGCCCAATTATCCCGAGCTGGTTAAAACGGCCAATTTGCTCAAAAATCAATGGCTAAAGGTCGGGTTGGACCTCAAATTGGACATCGTCGACACTTCGGAGACTTTGCAGAACAAAATTACCGACCGCAACTATGACGCTTTGCTTTTTGGAGAGGTTCTCCAGGCCGACCCCGATCCCACTCCTTTCTGGCACTCCAGCAGCAAACAAGCGCCGGGGCTCAACTTGGCCATGTACGAGAATAAAGACGTTGACAACCTCTTGGATACGGCCCGTCAGGAAGTGAATGAAGGCAAAAGGGCCGAGCTTTACCAGCAGTTCCAGCAAACCGAAATGAAGGACAATCCGGCCATATTCCTTTTTTCGCCTTACTATTTATACGGGGTATCCGGCGACTACCAAGGGGTCGGGGACAAAGTAATTTACAACCCTTACAATCGCTTGGACGACATCGGAAACCGCTATCTATACACCACTCGGATGAGAAAATAAAAGCGGACGCCAGACAATAAATTAATATAAAAAAAACAATGGCAAAAGAGACAGTTGTTATCGATTTCGGCGGGTCTATCCTGTCGCCGGAGCCGGGCAAGATTAATTTCCGGATCCTGGGGGGATTTAAAAAAATCCTCCAAAAACACTCGCGTAAATACCGGTTTATCGTGGTGGTGGGCGGCGGGAAAATCTGCCGTTTATATCAAAATTTAGCCCGGCGGGGCGGGGTCAAGGATAAACATCTCTTGGACTGGATCGGAGTCCGCTCCACCCAGCTCAATGCTGAATTGATGCGCACTTACCTAGGTAAAATGGCCTTTAAACGGGTGATGCACTACGAAAGCCAGGAGCTCGATTGGCGAAAGGGCGTTTTGGTCAGTGGCGGCTGGGAACCCGGCGGTTCCACCGACCATATTACCGCTCGTTTAGCCGCCATGCATGGGGCTAAGAAAATCATAGTGGCCACCAATATCGATTACGTATACGACAAAGACCCGCGAAAATTCAAGAATGCGAAAAAACAGGAAAAGCTCACTTGGAAAGAGTTCAAAAAAATTATCGGCGCCAAATGGATTCCGGGCATGGCCACTCCGTTTGACCCCAAAGCCACCCAAATCTGCGTAAAAAACCAAATCACCGTTGAATTTGTCAATGGTGAAAAACTGCCCAATCTGGAAAAGGCCCTCACCGGCCAGCCCTTCCGTGGCACCACCATCAGCGGCTAAAATCTATTGACCAAATCCAATTTCGGGTGAAAGCTGGTTTAAGCGAAAAACGGAGCTCGGCTTGAAATATCATAAGGAGGTGGAAAATGAAAGTTTTCCCAGAAGATATTGCCACAACCATGTCGTTTCCTAGAGTCTTAACTGTTTCCCTTTCGGAAGCAGAACTCGATTCTCTTCGCGAAGGAGATACAACCGCATTCGTTGTTGACAAAACCACGGATGTATCCATTATCGTGAGGAAGGAGGACAACAGTGGATAGAAATTTAAGACTGGTCGGAAAAAGCAGAGTACCGGGAACAATTCAGATTCATGGTTCTGATGGTATGGTGGCCGCCCCGCTCTGTGAACCTGGGAAGTTTTATGATGGCAAATGGGTAAGGGTCCGAATCGTAAAAGTCAGTAAAGACAAAGATGTCCCCTTGAAAGTTCGCGAGGCACTAGTAGGCCTGGAGATCGATACGATATTCACGGTCGAACAAATCAAGGAACAGACTGGTAACAATCTGAGCCTTGCTCCCGGCACCCGGTTAACCTACGCGCCAGTGATAATTGAGGCCCTCGAGCAAGCCGGTAAGGATAAGGAGGCACAAATTTTCAAGAAACTGGCTCCCGGGGAACTGGATATGTGCGAGATACAACCGGGAACATATGAAATTGTTCACTAGCAAAAGGGTGACTCATCGGGAACTTAACCAGGCCTCGACTGCAAATCGAGGCTTTTTCTATTGACCAAAGCTAATTTTGGGATAAAGCTGAGGTTAAGTTAAGAATCTTTTAAGATTTCGTTCTCAAAAAAATGAAAATCTTACTCGTGGAAGGTTTCCCGGGAAGGAGGGACGAAAATGGATAATCTATTTTTGCTCCTCTTTCTTGCTTCGTTTGTCTGCTTAATTCTAGGACTAATAAAACCGACGATTTTCTCTCGTTTTATTAGCAATGTTAACAGAAAAAAGACAAGCTAGTAACGACCCTTACGTTGATTTTGAGTTAAATAGCAAGATATTTGAAGAAAATCTGGGAGCAGAGATAATTGTTGAAAATAATAAGGGCCATTTCAGCGGAGAGGACAAAATCACTGAATTCCCGGAACTGTTGGAAAAAGCAACTGAAATGCTGGAAATAATGGGACCTGCGAGATCGAGAGCTGTTGGGGAATACGACGATTATAAATTTTAGATTATTTTAACTAACCCGCGGCGGGATTTTGATCAGGGATTGGAAAAAGCGGTAAAAATAGATTTGAAATTAAATTGAGCCCGATTGTGTCGGGCTCTTTTTGAGAAACAGCCAAGGAGTGACCAGAACCCTACCAGACACTTGAATTCGTTTTCTCCTTTTTTTGTCGCTTTTGGGAGTGAAGCAAACCGTCCGCAACTTCCCCCATCTTTGGTGGGTACCTCACCAAGTTTCCGGTGTTACAAGGTTTAGAAGTACTAAAGGGCTTTTCGCGAAACTGTTTCTCAAGTCTTGATTACCACATTTTTTCCTCCTGTCCAACACTTTTCGGGCAATTCTGAGGTTCAGTTAATAATTTTTTAATCACTTTTTAATGAGAGATATGGTAGGCTGGAAATACCGCGGGGGTAGACCTGGTGGCGGGCGCTGATTAGCCAGTCAGATGCCTGGGGGTTCGATTCCCCCTATCTCCACGGTCACGTTAATTACTCATTTGACATATTATTAAATTTATCTAAGATTATGGTAACTGGCTAATCAGCGCTAACATCAGGTTAGGTATCGCCATAATCCGTCGAAAAAGGCGGATTTTTGGTTTTTATAGGGCTAAACTTTACAAAATCAATATTTTACTGGTATTATTGTTTTACATGGAACGATTGATGAAATCGTGCTATTTGTTTTTTGTTTAAGATAAGTTCAAACTTTCTTAATTTATCAAGTTTCAAATGAGCAGAAGTCTTAAGAAAGGGCCCTTCGTTGACGAACGGCTCTTGGAAAAATTGCGCAAAAAAAGCCCGGGGGACAAATCTTCAGTGAAAACTTGGAGCCGGGCCGCCACTATTTCCCCGGAAATGATCGGCTTTACTTTTGACGTGCATAACGGCAAGAGTTTCTTGAAAGTGTTCATATCGGAAGAAATGGTGGGGCACAAGCTGGGAGAGTTCGCCCCCACCCGCAAGTTCGTGAAGCACGGCGGAAAACTCCAGAAAGAAGTTGACCAGCGCTCGACTGATAACAAATAATTACGACCATGGAAATCAGAGCTTCGGTAAAAAATGCGATCACTACCCCCCGAAAAGCCCGGCTGGCGATTGACCTGGTCCGAGGAAAGCCAGTGGATGAAGCTTTGAATATTTTGAATTTTACCACCCGCAAATCCGCCGGGATCGTGAAGAAGCTGGTGGAAAGCGCGGTGGCCAACGCCAAGCACAATTACGGCCTGTCGGCCGATAACTTGTTTATCAAGAGCATCGAGGCCCAGGAAGGCTTGGTAATGAAACGCTGGATGCCCCGGGCGCACGGCCACGCCACCAAGATTTTGAAGCGCCGCAGCCATATTCTCGTATGTCTTTCCGAAATCAAGCCGAGCGAAGGCAAGAAAGAGGGCAAAAAATCCAAGATGAAGACTTATTCCTACGAAGAGGTGCAAAAAGCCATCAAAGAGGCGGATAAAGCTGCCAAGATGGTTGGCAAGAAAGACGCGAAGGCCCCGGCGGCCGAACCGCAAAAAGGGGAGAAAACTCCCCAGAAAGAGATCGACAGCCGGCCGAAATTCTCCCGGCTGGGGGATAAGTTCAAGGGTCTAATCCATCGAACCACTAAAAAAGGCTAATTTAATTAATTATGGGTCAGAAAGTCAATCCAATCGGTTTTAGAGTAAGCGTCAACAAGCCCTGGAAATCCCGCTGGTTCTCCCAGAAAGACTACCAGAAGCGCTTGAAAGAGGACTTGGAAATCCGCACCGGCATCAAGAGCCAGCTCAAAGGCGCCGGCATCCGGGAAGTGGAGATTGAAAGAGCTCCCAACGCGGTCCGCATCATCATTTACACCAGCAAACCCGGTGTCATTATCGGCCGTTCCGGCGCGGGAGTGAATATGATTAAGGACAAGATCCAAGCCAAACTGCAAAAAAACGAGAAATCCAAGATCAATGTGGCTTTGGACGTGAAAGAAATCCGCTTTTTTGAAGAAAGCGCGGTGCTGGTGGCCCAAAACGTGGCCGATCAGCTGGAAAAGCGCATGTCTTTCCGCCGGGTGCTCAAATCCACCATGGAGCAAGTGATGAAACGGCCGGAAATCAAAGGGGCCAAGATCATGGTGAGCGGCCGCTTGAACGGCGCCGAAATGTCCCGCCGCGAATGGATTGCCCGCGGAGGAATCCCCCTGCACACCATCCGCGCCGACATCGATTTCGGCAAAGCCATCGCCTACACCACTTACGGCACCATTGGAGTGAAAGTTTGGATTTATAAGGGGGAAGTGGAACAAGAAAGTAAATAACGATTATGTTGCTACCGAAGAAAGTCAAACACCGCAAACAGCATACGCCGACCTTGCGCCGTACCACCAAGCGGGGCGACAAGCTGCGTTTTGGCAAATACGGGCTCAAAGTGCTTGAATCCTCTTGGATTTCTTCCCGCCAGCTGGAAGCCGCCCGCCGCGCCATGACCCGTTTCGTCCAGCGCGAAGGCAAGATTTGGATCCGGATTTTTCCCGACCGGCCAGTCACCAAGAAAGGCGCCGAAGTCCCGATGGGCAAAGGAAAAGGCGACATTGACCATTTCGTGGCCGTGGCCCACGCCGGCCGCATTATTTTTGAGATTGACGGAGTCGCCGAAGCCACCGCCCGGGAAGCCATCCGCCTCGCCGGCAGCAAACTTTCCGCCCGTTCGAAATTTGTGGCCCGACTTCATCACTAAACCCCCACTATGGCTGTCATAACCATTAAAGAACTGCGTCAAAAATCGGAAAAAGAACTTCTCACGCTTCTCAATGAAGAAAAGGAGAAATTGCGCAAACTGCGCTTCCAAAACAGCGAAGGCAAACTGCGCCGCAACCATTTGTTCACGCAAAAACGCCGCACCATCGCAAGAATATTAACTTTGCTAAAAAAATAATGAGTGGTTTTGAAAACTCTTGAAATTTTACCTCGAGCCCGCCTAGGCGGGTGAAGTCCTGTAAAATTTTGAGAGTTTTCAAAACATTTCTATTCACAGCCATGCGCATTATCAAACATCCTTCTCCCACCGAAGTAATCGTGGAAAAATCCTATTCCCAAGAGGATTTGCAAGAGTTGGAAAAAGAGATTCTCAACGCTAAATGCAAAGAATACAATATTCCCGGTTTTCGTCCGGGTTTTGCCCCTTTGGACAAAGTGAAAGAAAAACTGGTGGCCGACGGCGATTGGGAAGTGCTGATGGGCACCAAAGTGCAAGAGAGAATCATCGGCGACTGGGCCGAAGAGCATGACGAGAAATTGGGCGAAATCGTCAAGATTCTGAACGTAAAATCAACTAAGAAAGAGCCACTCACTCTGGAGTGCCATTTCGAATATTTCCCCCGGCTCAAAGAGGCTGATATTTCAGATAACTACTTGAATTTGAAAGTAGATCCGGGAAAAAAGGCGGATGATATTAAAGTAACCGATAAAGACATCGAAGTAACCCTCAAAGAGCTCCAAGAGCGCCGCACCATTCTCAAGCCGGTTCAAGAAGCTTTAGGAAAAGACAAAATGGCTTTTATCAAAATCACTCCCGCCCAAGGTTCTCCTGAAGAAGCGGAAAAGAAAGAAAACAAGGATCTTTTCCAGTGGGGAATCAAACAGCAAGGAGAGGATTTTGACAAAGCCACTGAAGGCATGAAAGAAGGGGAAGAAAAGACTTTGGTGGACGGGCGCAAGGTAAAAGTGGAAAAAATCTTTGAATACCAAGCGCCGGAATTGAACGATGAATTCGCCAAATCGCTCGGGCATTTCCATACCCTGGCCGATCTCAAAACGAGCCTTTCGGAAGGCATGTTGATGGAAAAATTCCACGCCGAATTGGACGCCAGAAGGGAAGCCCTGATTAAGGCCTTGATAGACGCCATCAAAATCGAAGTCCCCCGATCGATTGTGGAGCGCAGCGCCCGCAATTACAAGCAGAATTTTGAACAGCAACTGGGAAAATTCGGCGATGCCAAAAAGGATTCCGATGAGGAAAAACTCAAAAAACTGGACAAAGTGTTCGAAGAAAAAGCCCAAAGGGAGCTCAAATTGCAGCGGATCCTGGAAGCCATTGCCCTTAAGGAAAAAATCGTCCCCAGCGACGAGGAAGTGGAAAAAGAAATCAAGCATATTCTCGGCTCATTCAAAAAGCCCCAGGAAGCCCGCGATGCCCTGGGCAGTCCCGAATCCCTCAAATCCCGCGTAACCCTCTCGCTCTGTTTCGACAAAACCCTCCAATTTCTGGAAAAAAAGAACGGCGTCACTGCCGACATCCAAACCAAACTCGACCAACTGGAAAAAGAGCACGAGCACCATCACCACCATCACCACCACCACGAATAAAGCATATCTGTTGCTAAAAAAGGTAATTTGGGCTAGACTGGAACTGCCAATAGTAACCAGAATAAAAGATAAATATGTACTTGATACCAACAGTCATCGAAAAATCTTCCATGGGCGAACGGGCCTATGACATTTACTCACGGCTCCTGAAAGAGCGGATAATTTTCCTGGGCGGGCCGATCAACGACGCGGTCGCCAATACCGTGATTGCCCAATTACTCTTCCTGGACAACCAATCCAGCGAAGAAGACATCAAATTATACATCAACTCCCCGGGCGGTTCGGTGAGCGCGGGACTGGCCATTTACGACACCATGCAGTACGTCAAAAACGATATCTCCACTATCTGCGTAGGCATGGCGGCCAGCATGGGGGCGGTTCTGCTCGGCGCCGGCAAAAAAGGCAAGCGCTTCGCCCTGCCCAATTCCGAAATCCTGCTGCATCAGGTGATGGGCGGCGCCCAAGGCCAAGCCAGCGACATCGAAATTTCCGCCAAGCACATCCTGAAAATCAAGGAACGGCTGAACAAGATTATCGCCAAACACACCGGCCAGCCGCTTAAGCGAATCGAAAAAGACACCGACCGCGATTTCTATATGTCCGCCGACGAGGCCAAGACCTACGGAGTAATCGACCGCATAATTTCCTAAATTAAACTCGTGTCCCGCCGTAACAAGAAAAAACGTTTGAGCCGGAAATTCCGCAAATTGCACCATATCGGAAAGCCGGAGTTTATCGAAACTCAAAGAACGGAGGCAACAAGCATCGAATCACCCAAAGAAGAAAAAGCTACGCCTATTATAAGCGCAAAAAGCTCCGGTCCTGAAGCAAAAAAACCGGTTTATCTTTCTTTCGAGCAAGCCAAATCCCAAGAGATCTTGGGGAATATCAAGTTAGTGCTTTCGGTAAGCATCCTGTGCCTTTTATTACTAGGAATCCTATACTTTTTTGAACTCCGCGGCGATTGGGTGGCGGGAGTGAACGAGTGGGTGAAGGGTTTGTTGTCGGGCTGGACCTGGTAGCTATTGCCCGCAATTTTGTTTAGTGTTACAAAATCTTTGGGATATCTTAAATCCAACAGTTTTTTATTTTATAAATTATAGAAAGGGAGGTTTTCACCATGGTTGAGGTTCGCCGAAAAGATAACGAAAGTCCGGAAACTTTAATCCGCCGTTTCACCCGCCAATGGCAGGCCAGCGGCGTCGGAGTGCGGGCGCGGCAAGGCCGGTTCTATCAAAAGGACTACACCAAGCGCGAGAAAAGAATACGCGCGCTTTATCGCGTCAAGAAAAAGAAAGAATACGAATTGCTGCACAAACTGGGCAAGCTCGAAGAAGAGCATTTCCGCAAAGGAAAAATTTATCAACGTCGCTCGTTGTAATATGTTGCTCATTTTTTGGGATACAAAAGAAAATCCCGGAGTAAAAAAGAAAATCGCCAAGCAGCTTAGCGAGTTAGAGAAACATATCCATCCTGGCAAACATAAAGTGGCTAAGGTTATTTTTTGTGACGCAAAAAAGATCCAAGAATTGAATAAAACTTTTCGCAAGCTCGACAAAATTACGGACGTTTTAAGTTTCGCCGAAATGGACTCGAGAGAAATACTCGCTAGGGAAGACAAATCCCTGGGAGAAATTTACATCAATTACGATTGGATTAAATCGGGCAAGCGCTCCGTTAAGGAGCTGCTTATCCACGGCTATCTCCACCTCCTCGGCTACGACCACGAAACCGATAATGGCGAAATGGAAGCTTTGGAGCAAAAATTAAGAAATTAAATAAATAATGCCAGCAGAAAAAATCACGTTGAAAAACGCCAAGAAAAATAAGCTGTTTTATTTTGTGGCGAATGTGGTGATTTACCGTGACAGCGACCGGCGCTGTCTGATTCTGCGCCGTAACACCAACGAAAAGGTTCACCCGGGCAAGTTCGGCGTGCCGGGCGGAAAGCTGGAGTGGAAGGATCTGGATTTGGGTAATCCCAGCAAGTTGAACGGGGACGTGCTGGACTTTGACAACGCGATTGAGGATTTATTAAAAAGAGAAACTTTGGAAGAATGCGGCGTCGAGATTGAGAATGAACTTTCTTATATAAATAGCTCGGTTTTCGTAAGGCCGGACGGCATCCCGGTCGCGTTCGTCAAATTCGCCGCCAAGTATAAATCGGGCGAAATTGACTTGAGCGAGGGCGCCTTCACCGAATACGCCTGGGTCAACGCCGAAGAAGTCGAAGACTACGATTGCATCTTGGGAATCAAGGAAGAGGTTAGAAAGACAATAAAAATATTCTCGCATTCTTAAGAATAACAAATATGGTGTCTGTATAAAAAAGACCCAGGGGACTGGATCTTTTCATTTGGTTGATTGCCAATATATCTTTTGCAAGCCTCTTTGCTTCACGCTTGAGAAAAGTTGTCCTTCAAAAACTCGATAACTGCCTCCGCGCGAGCTTTCATGGCCTTGTTTGGGCCTTCGGTTCTCCGAAGAATTTCTTCTACTGTCACATCGAGTTCTTCTTTGCTGGAGAATATCACCGGCACCATTGGAGCCAATTCGCGTTTCATGTCAAATTTGGTTCCGATAAAGGCCGCATGGAATTTACCCATAGGGCTAGCGCGCAACCGCAAGGCCATTTTGGACTTCCATTCATCCGAGTAGTAGCAGTCGAGGGCATTTGCCAGCCTGCCGGCAATGTCATCGAAGTACTTCAAAGGTTTACCGGCAGCCAACAATTGATGTTCGCATTCCTCAAGCTGGAAAAGGAGGTCCACAAACATCTCTTCGATGCCTCCGTGGAGGTACTTTTTACTAAGCTCGACGAATCCGATGATTTTTTCCTGATTATCGCTTAGGTAGTTAAACCAGGACCTCCAATATCTTCCTTCACCTTGTCTGCCCGGAATGCTTTTGATTGTCTCGTCCATTTCTTCTTCGTTACCGGAAAAGGTAATGACCACGAGACTTCTCATAGCTTCTTCCCTTTGATAGTCATTTTCCGCCTTTTCGTAGCAACCAAACCAGCTCAAGACCTCAACCTTCAGTTGCTCGTCTTGATCCCTCATTCCGCTTAAATAGGGTTCTGTCATCGCCCTCTCCTCCTCTTTCGATTTTCTATCTTAAGGATCTGGCCAGATTTTTTTGCTAGCTTCAAAGTATCTTACTCATGAAATTTTGATAAAGTAAATTTTGCGTTCTGGTTGTTAGAAGGTAAAATTACTTACGAATATTAAAAACAAATGGCACTTGATCCAACCGACAATATCATAAACAGAACCGCCCCTCCTCCTACCGACTTTTCAAAGATAAAAAGCGCGGCGCCTCTCGCCAGCCAGCAAAGGCCGGAGCCGCCCACCCGGGTGGATGACCCGATCCAAGAGAGAAGGGAAGACCGCGTGAAAAGGGAAAACCTGCTGCGCTATTACGACGCGGAATTCAACAACGGCAAGCGGGAGCTCAACGCCGTCAACAAAGAGCTGGCGGATTTGGAAAACAAAGTCCGCAACGAAGAAAAAGAAATTGACATCCTCGAAAACGAGCAAACCGAACTTAAAATCAAACTGATCCGCATCGAAAAAAGTCTGCGCCGGTTCAAATTCGATCTGCGGGTGCACAAAGGCGACCAGATGGAAAAACGTGTGGTCCAGCGGCGCTGGCAGGAAGCGGTGAAAGAAGCCGAAGCGAAGCTTAAGAAGATAAAATACGGCGATTGGAAGTCAATCCGGCGCTAGACTTTATCCACAACTTTTCCCCAACCTGTGGAAAACTTTCCACAGTTTTTTAATTTTGCTGATTCTGATGCGGATTTTGGCTAATTCGACAAATTTTATTATAATTTTTTCCAGCGACAACCGAAAACGATTTGTTTTTTGGAAAAACCCATATAAAATCAGAATTACCTCGGACAGCATTAATAATTTGAAATAAAATCAAGCCATGTCGAACGCGACAACCCTAGATAAAATCTGGCAGGCGGTGCTCGGGGAAATGGAATTGACGGTGGGGAAAGCCCAGTTTTCCACTTGGTTCTACAACACCAGCATTATGTCTTTGGATGATGATAAGGCCATCATCCGGGTTCCCAACGGGTTCAGCAAAAAATGGCTGGAAGAAAAATACAATAAGCAGATTTTGCAATCGCTGAAAGGCTTCTGCACCGGAGTCCACGAAATCAGCTATTATATCAGCGAGAAGAAAGAAGCGAAAGGGGCGGCGGCCAAACCCGCGTCCCAAACCAAACCCAGCGCTTTGGGAATTAAAAAAGATCTGAAACTCCACAAGTTCGGATTGCAGGAGCGCACTGGGCTCAATCCCCGCTACACTTTCGATTCTTTCGTGGTGGGGAGCAATAACGCCTTGGCGGAAGCCGCCGCCCGGGCAGTAGCGGAAGACCCGGGGAACAAGTATAACCCTTTGTTCATCTACGGGGGCGTGGGACTGGGTAAAACCCACCTCCTGCAGGCCATCGGCAACGCCATAATCCGGAAAAGTAAAGGCGCCAAGGTCAAATACGCCAGCGCGGAAAATTTCGCCAGCGACCTGGTAAGTTCAATCAGGAGAAAAGAAGTGACGGAATTTAAAGATAAATACCGCCAAGTAGATATTTTCCTGATTGACGACATACAGTTCCTGGGCGGCAAGCAGAAGAGTCAGGAAGAATTTTTTCATACATACAACACCCTGCACCAAGCCGGCCGGCAGGTGGTGCTTTGCAGCGACCGGCCGCCCCGGGAAATTCCCGCGCTGGAAGACCGGCTTTGCTCCCGCTTCGAAGGCGGAATGATGGCCGACATCTCCCAGCCGGACCTGGAAACCCGCATCGCTATCCTGGACGCCAAAGGCCGGGAGCAGGGGATGAATATTGATCCGGAGGTGTTGGGCTTCCTGGCCTCCCACGTCCAAAACAATATCCGGGAATTGGAAGGCGCTTTGAACAAATTCATCGCCAGCTGCCAGATCCAAGACTGGGAATTCAACGTGAAAAGCGCCAAATTGGTGATGGCTTCGATGATCGGCGCTTCCCAGCGGCAAGCGATTACCGCCCAGCATATCGTCAAAAAAGTGGCCAAATTCTTCAATTTGAAGACCGAAGACATCATGGGGGTGAGCCGCCGCAGCGAAATCGTCAAGCCGCGCCAAATCGCCATCTATCTCATGCGCAAAGAAAGCAATTTTTCCTATCCGACCATCGGGGACTACCTCAAGAAGGACCACTCAACCATCATGCATTCATACCGCAAAATTAAAGAAGCGGTTAATCGCGATGAGACGGTGCTCCGCGAACTCAACGCGGTGAGGGATTTTCTCTATCGCAAAAACTAATTCCCCAGGGTTATTTCAATTCTGCCTTCCTCATCGGTGCGGCAGGTTTTTATGTTTCTGATTCTCAATTTTTCAAGCGTATCCTTGGCGGGATGGCCGTAGGAATTTTTTTCACCCACCGATATCAAAGCGGTTTTTGGATCAACTGCCTCCAAAAACTCATCTGAAGTGGAGGTGGCGCTGCCGTGGTGGCCGATTTTTAGGACGTCGGCTTGCAGATTGTGCGACATTCTAGCGAGCAAGATTCTTTCCAGCTTTTTACTCGTATCTCCCATAAATAAAATTTTCCTGGGGTAATTCATCCTTATCACCGCGCTTTGGTCATTCAGATCAAGGATTCGGTGGCGGGCATAATCAAAAAAAGGAGTTAAAAATTCCAGCTCGAACATTTTGGAATTGCCCGAACTCCCGACAATTTTTTGCCCTTGGCGGGAGATGACTGTCTGGATATGCTTTTCGGCGATCTGGCGCCATAGGATTTTGTATAAATCGGGCGAGTCAACGGTGGGGCGCTCGGGCAAAACAATTTGATAGGGAGGTTGATAACGGTCAATAACGCTATTCAGTCCTTCCAGATGGTCCTGGTGCGGGTGGGTCAGCACTAAAGTTTCAATCCGGCGGTCGTAAAAGGGCAGGACTTGGCCCAACTCCGGCAACACCAAACGGCCGGAACCTCCGTCAATCAAGATTTGCCAATGGTAGCCCGGCCAGTCGAGCATTAGGGCGTCGCCTTGGCCCACGTCAAGCATCACGAGACGCGGAGGACGGCCGGAACAATATAAATAATAGCCGGAAACCGAGAGCAAAAATCCCAATATGCATAGCCACAACACCAGGATTTTATTCTCGAATTTATCTTTATCGGGTAAATAAGATTTTATTTTCGCGGCTGAAATTTTCAACCGCCTTTTTTTGGATTCAGGGTATAAATACCGGTCGCTGCCCAAATATTTTAGCCGGCGAGGAAACCAATATTTATTCACAAAAATGTTCGATATCAAAGTAAACAGCAGCAATCCGGCATAGAAAATTATTATCCAGCCGGGTTTCACCGTCCCGACCGTATAACTGCCGGGAATTTTTAACATCCAATCAACCAAAAGCTCGATGAACCGCAGCAGCAGATGCGCCGAAAATCCTGCCGCCCCGGCTAAAAAAGGGTTAAAGAGGCCCAGCACGACCACCGTCAGCCCGACGGGTAAAGCCAGGGAAAACAATGGCAGCAACACCAAATTAGCCAACGGCGAAATCCAGCTGATGATTCCAAAATAATAATAAACCAAAGGGGTGGTGGTCAAGCTAATCGCGATTGATAATAATATTATTCTGGCGCCGTTCCACCAGAACCCCATCCGGCCCCAGGTGACCAGCTTGTCGAAAATGGGGAATAAATAGACCATTCCTATCACCGCTAGAAAAGAAAGTTCAAAGCCCGCATCGGCGAAAATTACCGCCGGATTCAAGCACGTCAATATGGCCGCGCTGAACCATAAGGCATTGCCAAAACCGGAGGTTCGGCCGCTTAATAGAGCCAAATAAACCAACAGGCCCATTATGGCCGAACGGGTGGCGCAGCTGGGAGATCCGGCCAACAGCAAATAGATTCCCACTCCCAAGATAACCGCCACGAGCATTACCAGCCGGTTTTTAATCAATTTTGAAAGCATCAAGGTGATCAGAGCGATCATCAAAGTGACATGCGCCCCGCTCACCGATAAAATATGGATAATCCCTACTTCGCTCAATTTCTGGCGCAGCCCGGTTGGCACTCCTCCCTGGTCGCCGATAATCATCGCGTTAATGATCGAGCTCTCCGGCTCCCGCAAGTATCGATTAACGATGAAACGGACTTTTTCCCGGATAGCCAGCAGCCCCCGGTACCAACCGGCACCGTCTTTCCCGGCTGATTTTGATTCCACCAGAACGGGAAAACTCATTACCGAATGGATTCTCCGGCCCGCCAGATACAACGGATAAGAAAAATTATCCTCCGGGTCTGCGACAGGCAATTTCAACTTCCCCTTTAACGCCAGCTCGTCGCCGTACTGAAAATTATACCGGGTATGCGGAAAAACCACCTGGATTATCCCGGGTTTTGGCAAACCGGTTTCCAGTTCAACATAAGTCTTTTCCAGCCGAACGCTTGCAAGAGAAACCACTTTGCCGGTAATTGCCGTTTTTTCTCCCGCCAAACCACAAATATCTCCCGGGGGACAAACCACCCAAAGCCGGGAGATCCCCACTACAGAAAACGCAACCACCAGCAGAATGCAAATTTTAATCAAAATTCTTCGGTTCATATCCAGCCATTATACCGAAATCATTATTAAATTCTGATTAAAAAATTATTAACCCAACCTCAGCAAGAATTTTTTAATGTGCTAAAATAGCTTTAGTCACTGAACTAATGTCAAAAACACAAAAACAAAAAGGTTTTACCTTGGTTGAAGCGCTGGTGGGCGTGTTCTTGCTGGCAATTTTGTCGATGGGCATCTACGCTTCCTATGATTTTGGCCTGAAAATGGCAATTCAAAACCGCCAGCGGACGGAAGCCACCACTTTAGCCGAGGAGAAAATTGAGGCAATCCGGGCAATGGACTACGCGGATGTGGGCACCCAGGGGGGGTTACCCTCCGGCTCAATCGCGCCAACCGCGACCGAAAACTATGATGGAACGAATTACTCCGTACGGACCAGTATCCGCTACATTGACGACCCGCTGGATGATGTATTCCCCAGTGACACTGACCCCGCGGATTACAAGCAGGTTGAAGTCGAAGTGGACTGGCCGACCAACATGCAGTCAAAAAATGTGATTCTGAACACTATTTTTTCACCTCCCAAAATTGGCAGCGCCACCGGAATGGGCGTTTTGATGGTCAACACGGTTGACAACGCCGGAAACCCGATTGCCAACGCCCACGTCCACATCGTAAACAGTTCGGTGAGTCCGGCAATAAACATGACCGAAGACACCGGCAATGACGGGTCGCTGACTCTCCCGGGCGCCCCGGTCACCACCGACAACAGCTACGAAATTACCGTTTCCAAAGACGGCTACGAGACCGTCCAGACCTACCCGCCTTTTCCCGATTCGGCCTTTAATCCAATTGACACCCACCTTTCGGTTTCTCAAAGCTCGGTCACCAGCAAAGTTTTCTCCATCAATAAAATCAGCCATTTGAATTTGCATTTTGCCGATATTCACGGGGAAAATGTGCCTAATCTTACCTTTTCCTTAGCCGGAGGAAGAGTCATCGGAACCACGGTGGATGCCGCGCCCGAACCGGTTTATTTCTACAATGAACCGGCGCTCAACTGCGATGCTGGCGGAGTCTGGAGCAGCCCGGCGCTCAACATGGGACCCTACAACTTTTCTTTCACGAACCCGGATTATGAACTCGTTACCACCGACCAGATTTCTCCTTGGAGCTTGCCGCCCGACAGCACCTTATCCGTTGGGATTGTGATGGGCAGTAAAACCGAGAACATCCTGGTGGTGTCAGTAAAGGAGCCCGGTGAAGAGATCCCGATAACCGACGCGACGGTGGCCATCTCCGACTCCCTGAACGCGCCTTTCCAGACAAGCACCACTGACATCAACGGCATCGCCTATTTTCCGCTTACCGAAGACCCGCCCAAAGCCTTCGATCCCGCCGAAACCTATAACATTGACATCGCCAAAGACGGCTACAATGCCGGCCACACCACCGCCATCATTTCCGGCATCACCCGGGTCCAAACCATTCTAACCAAACCGTAGAAATTCTTGTTCCAAAAGAAAAAGGAGTCTTTTGTGAGACTCCCTATAAACGTCCTTCGCACTGACCGAAATGTACATGTCAGAGCAGCTTTTCTGCCAGGCTGGCCAGAGGTGAACGTACCCCTTCTTTGAAGTTGACCGCTCCAATCATCGGATCGTTGGCCAATTTGACCATGGCGTAGGCAAGACCGCTGCTCTTTCGGTCCAAACGCCTGTCGCGATCGATCTGTCCCAGATCCCCTGTGAAAACTATCTTGGTTTTCAACCCGACTCGAGTTATAATTGTTTTGACTTGATGGGGGGTTAGGTTCTGCGCCTCGTCTATGATCATAAAGCATTTGTGGTAGGTTTCTCCGCGAATGTAATCCAGCGGCTTGATGATTATTTTCTTGTTTTCCTGCAACCTTTTAATCATATTTTCGTTTTCCGGCTTGGCTCTGCCGATGAATGAAAACGCTTGCAGAATTGGTTCCATCCAGGGAGCCATCTTTTCTTCGATGCCTCCTGGCAGAAATCCGATTTCATCCCGGTCTTCCAAGTGAACCATCGGGCGGGCGATAATGATTTGGGTGTAATTCTTCCTCTGTTGGAGCGCTGCAGCCAGAGCCAGAACGGTTTTGCCGGTTCCAGCGCCGCCCTGGAGAAAAACCGCGTTAATCCTCGGATCAAGCAACTGCTGCATCGCGGCTAAATGGTTCCAGTTTGTTTTTGTTCCTTTGCCGCTGCCGTTATTTTTTTCTTCCTGGTCGCTGCCGTTCTCCATGATAAATGGTTTGATGCCCACCAGATTTATATCATCTGGTACTTTAACAAAACTGCCATTCCCTTTGTATAAGGCACAAAAAAGTTCTGCCCAGTTCCCACATGGATCCCTTGAAAGGCAAACGACACCTTCATTGAAATAGAGTTTCTCTGTCTCCGGGCTATTCCAATCGAATTCTACCCACCTGGAATGAATTTCCTCCGGCACATTGACCCTTTTCATTGTCGGATCAAAAGCCGCGTTTACCTGGCCGTACACGTAATCTTCGGCTACGATCCCCGCTTCTCTGGCTAGCACACGATGAATTGTATCGCGGGAATAGAGGACCACTGCCTTTGATTCTGCTTTAAGCTTCAAAGCGGTGGCAATAATCTCTAAATCGGGTTTTAAGCTCGATTGGCCTCCATCCCGGAGCCCTTTCGAAAATTTCTTGCTCGGCCTGGGTTCAATCACAATCGATCTGCCGTTTTGTTGGTCGTCCTCTATCTTGCGAGTGACTTCCCGGACGTCCCATCCGATGTTTGGCCTGTTTTTTAACCCGTCCAATTCGCCAAGGACAATCCGGGGGACAAACACTCTTCCTCCTTCTTCTCTTGGCAGAACGTCAAAGCATTCAGGATCATGGACAAGAACACTCGTGTCAACAACGATGCATTTCTCCCTTTCTTGAGTTGGGTTATTGATCGATTCGGAACCGTTCCCTTGTGCAGCAATGCTTTTTCCTCTTCGGGCAGCAGTGCTTCTACTCATATTTTTACCTCCGTTTGAAAGTGTTTGTGACAGATTGTTAAGAGGCTTGATGTTAGCCTGTTTTACATAACTAAATCTTATCTTTTTATTATATTTTTTTAATTTGATAAAATAATTGGTATATTATCTAGATAAATTCATACAAAATAATGAGATACATAATTTGGCGGTTTGGGAGGGGGTTGGGAAGCTATTGGAGGATTGTGGCCCGGTTTTCCCGGTATTTTGCCCACATTTTGGGCATCCGTCTGCTTTTCCGGACGCTTTTCTGGCCCTGGAAAAGGGATTTGGGCGTTGCCCGCCGCCAAGGATTCGACATCCAGGAGTGGCTGGGGCGCCACGTTTTTAACCTGTTTTCGCGCTTCATCGGATTTTTTATCAAACTGTTCACAATTCTGATTTGGGCGGTTTGGGAAATCATTTGGTGGGTGGGCGCCTTGGTGTTCTACCCGGTTTGGATTTTATCGCCGTTGGTGGTTGTCGGTTTGCTGCTCAATATTTTGGCGGCTACCCAGAATTTCACGGTTATTGACACCAACAACACTTTCATTGTCTTGGGCAGTCTGGTGATTGTCTTCTTGCTGGTTGCCATTGAAATTATGGCTTTCAGAGCCCGCCGCCTGGGGCGGCTGATGGAAGCCAATTACGAAAATCCCGACCCGGAAAGCCCTTGGTTCATTTCTTTGTGCGCCCACCTGCTGGTCGACCAGGCCACCCTGAAAGAAGCTTGGATCAATGAAAAGCTCAAAAAGATTCTGGTGGCCGCCCATTTGTCACGGGAAGAATTCGACCGGATATCCGCCTGGGAAGTCAACCGCCAGATTGAAACTGCCCGGCGGAAGTGCTGGTGGGAAAGAAGCAATCTTTTTTCCAAACGGCCGCTCACCGAAGATTGGGCGTTTGGCTGGACTTTCACTTTGAACAACTTCTCCCGGGACCTGACATACCGGAATGACGGCTCGATTGCCATAATCAACACGAAAGAACTGGATATTCTCAAAAACAGCCTGGCCGAAGGCAGTGGGGTGAATGCCGTGATTGTGGGGGAATCGGGAACCGGCCGGAAGCGGTTGGTGGAAAACCTGGCTTTGGACTTGGCGCGCCGGAACGTACCGGCCAACCTGCTGGGCAAAAAAATTCTGGATTTCCACTTGGACAACTTGGTGGCTTCGAGCGGCAGTGAAGAAGACCGCATTTATCTGCTTGAGAAAGCGTTGGCTGAAGCTTGCGCGGCCGGCAACGTCATCCTTTTCGTCCCCACTTTTCAAAATTATCTGGACGTTGATCCGCAGGAGGGAAAAATCGGGGAAGTGGACATTTCCCCGGTTCTCACCAACTTTCTGGAAAACACTGGAATCCAAATCATCACCTGCGCCAGCCAAGCGGAACTCACTTCCTTGTCCCAAAACCACCCCAACCTGTCCAAATACTTCAAGATCGTCAAGATTGACGAACCCGACTTGGAAGACACCCTTTTGCTCCTTTGTGAAAAGGCAGGCCGGCTGGAAAACCGGTTCGGCCGGCTGATCAGCTATGGAGCCGTGAAAAAAGCCTTGGAATTGAGCGACCGCTATTTTCAGGATATCGCCATGCCCAAGCGGGCGCTGGATTTTCTGGAGGAGGCGGCAAATTATCTAAACGGCAAAAAGGAGCTTGAATTTATCAAAGACACCGATGTCGCCGACTTTGCTTCTTCGAAGTTGGGCGCGCCGGTGGGAGAACTGAACGCCAAAGACAAAGAAAAGCTGATCAATCTGGAAACGGAAATGGAAAAATTGATTTTCGGACAGGATGAAGCGGTAAAGGCGGTGGCCTCCGCGCTGCGCCGCCGCCGGCTGGACCTTTCCAATCCCGATCGGCCCGCCGGCTGTTTCCTGTTTCTGGGGCCCACCGGAGTGGGGAAAACTCACACCGCCGAAGTGCTGGCCAAGATCTACTTCGGGGGCGAGAGCCGGATCGCCCGCCTCGATATGTCAGAGTACCGCGAATCCGATGCCATAACCAGGTTGCTGGGTGACGCTTCCGGAAACACCACCGGCTACTTGCAAAAAATCCTATCGGCCAATCCTTTCAACCTGGTGCTGCTCGACGAACTGGAAAAAGCCAGCAAGGAAGTGCACCAATTACTGCTCCAAATCATGGAAGAGGGAATCATCAAGACCGGCACCGGCAAGAAGCTGAATTTCCGGGAAACCATCATCATCGCTACCTCCAACGCGGAAGCCCTGCTGGTGCAGAGCTTGGTTAAAAACCAAGAACCCTACGAATCACTCCAGAAAAAAATCGTGGACAAAATCCAGCAAGACGGGATTTTTTCGCCGGAAATCCTCAACCGTTTTGACGAAATCATCGTGTTTCACCCCCTGGACCGCTCCGAGCTCTACCAAATCGCCGCCCTGACCCTTTCCGAACTCAAAAAAAGACTGCTTAATAAGGAAATCCTCATTGGCTATTCGGAAGACTTCATCCGCCGGCTGGCCGAAGCGGGATTCAATCCGGTTTTTGGCGCCCGCGAGCTGCGCCGGATCGTGGAAAAACAGATTGAAGACGCCATTGCCAAAGATTTATTGGCCGGCAACATCACAAAAGGAAAGGAGTACTCGCTGCCTTTAAGCTACCTAAAGTGATCCTTATGCGAAAATTATCCATATTTCTGGTCTCTTTTATATTCCTGGCCGCTGGCGGTACGGCCAGCGCCCAGGTCACCAAAGCCAAAAAATTCAAATCGTTTAAGCCTTCCAAGATCAGTTCCTATTCGGCCGCCGTGATTGACGCCGGCAGCGGGGAACTGCTCTTCGGCAAAAGAGAGGATGTAAAAAGGGCGGTGGCCAGCATCACCAAAATCGCGGGCGCCTACGTTTTCCTGGACCAAAACCCCGATCTGAATAAAAAGGTGAAAATGGAGTCCGGGGACGAGGTGCCGGGAGGCCGGTTGCGGCTGCCGGTTGGCACCACCATGAAAGCCAAGGATTTTCTATACGCCAGCCTGATCGGGTCGGCCAATAATTCCGCCACGGCTTTACCGCGTCTCACCAGTCTGGGCAAAAGCAATTTTGTTGACCGAATGAACAGCCTGGCTGACTCGGCCGGCGCTTCCGGCGCCAAATTCGTTGATACCAGCGGCATTTCGCCGGATAACCGCGCCAGCGCCAAAGACCTGGCGCTGATCGGCAAGAAAGTTTACGGCAGCAGTTACCTAAGCAAGGTAAGCTCAACCAAAAGCTACTCATTCCACATCAACAGCGGTAAAGGCACTAAAAAAATCGTCCACACCAGCCCGATTGTGAGCAAAAAAAACAGCTCCTTCAAGGTGCTGGCAGCCAAAACCGGCTATTTGGACGAAGCCAGGAACAACCTGCTGGTGAAACTCGGGAACAAGAAAAAAACCAAAGCCAAAATCGTGGTCGTTTTGATGGGAGCCAAAACCCAAACCGCCACCACCCAGGACGCCACCAAACTGGCCAAATGGGCCTTTGCCAATTATAAATGGTGATCTACGAAGTTAAAAAAAATATCTATGCTTAATGCCATTAGAAAATTTACACCGAAGCCTTTATTCAGCCTCTATCACCTGACTCTCGCCTGGCTGGGTAATATTATCTTTTCTTCTCCCAGCCGAAAGTTGTTCACAATAGGCGTTACCGGCACCAAAGGCAAGACCACCACCTCCTATTTCATCTACCAGCTGCTCGAAAAGGGCGGGCAAAAAACCGCGCTCACGTCCACCACCTTTTTTGCCATCGGAGCACAGCTCACGCCGAATAAAACCAAAATGGGGATGCCGGGACGGTTTTTTCTCCCCCACTGGCTGAAAAAAGCCATTACGGCCAACGCCAAATACGCCGTGGTCGAGACCACCTCCGAAGGCATCGCTCAAAACCGCCAGCGGTACCTGGACTACAATATCGCGGTCTTCACTTCGCTTTCGCCGGAACACATTGAACGCCATGGCAGTTTCAGCGCCTACCGGCAGGCGAAAGAAAAACTGTTTTCCCAAACCAAAGGCGCCCACGTGATCAACCTTGACGACTCTCACGCCCCAGAATTTCTCAAACACCCCGCGGAAGCAAAATGGGGAGTGGCCTTGGGTAAAAAAAATAAGCGGTTGGCAATCCAGCATTTGCTGGAAGGGGAGTACTCCCAGGAAAATCAACTGGAAATAAGTGAGTTTGAAACAGGCGAAAACCAGAAGAAATTATCTTTCAAAAAGAAGTTTAAACTGCCTTTTCCAGGAAAATTCAACGCGTCCAACCTGCTTCTGGCAATCGGGGCCTTGCGCGCGGCGGGCATTACCTGGCCAAAGATTGAAAAAAATATTGTCCGGTTAAAACTGCCTCCGGGAAGAATGCAGGAACTCGCCGGCCTCGGCTTGGATTTCCGGGTTTTTCTGGATTACGCTCATGAACCGCTTAGTTTGCGAACGGCGCTGGAGACCTGCCGGAATCTTCTTCCCAAAGGGAAAAAACTGATTTGCCTCACCGGCGCCCAGGGAGGGGGACGGGACACCTGGAAAAGAAAGGTGATGGGCCGCGCGGCCGCCGACATCTGTGACCGGGTAATCGTCGCCACCGAGGATCCCTACGAAGAGGATCCCCAGAAAATAAACCGGGCGGTAATGGAAGGGGTGCTCGGGAACAGCCGGTTTAAAGAAAACCGGAACTGCTGGCAATATGCTTCCCGGGAAGCGGCGATAAATAAAGCGGTAAAACTGGCAGAACCCGGGGATATAGTCATTCTCTGCGGCAAGGGAGGAGAGCAATTCATGTGCGTGGGGAACAAAAAAATCCCCTGGAACGAAGAAGAGGAAGTAAAAAAAGCCCTAAGATAATTTCATTTTATTCACCGCTATCGTCCTGAATGTTGACCTCCACGTCCGGGGTCGGACTGCTGGTATTTGCGGTACTGGTGCTGGTATTGGTAGTTGTTGTGCCTACGCCCGGCGCCAGCCCGGAAGTGGTCACGGTTTCACTGCCCTCCCACTGGATTCCCGAACCGGCCGCACCGCCGGCCGAACCGGAAGCGCCGCTGATAAAATTATTCTTGAGAACCGTCATGCTCGACTTTCCGCAGGTGATCAGGATATAACCATTATCAACCGCATAATCCAAAGACAGTTTGGTCCTTTTGTCAATTAAAGCGAATCGGGCGTTTTTGAAAGCCTGGCTATCGGCAAAATAAGCGCCCTTGTTGTCAATATCAATTCCCTCCCAAAGATAATCCAGGTCCAAAACCATGGTGTTTTCCCAACTTTCCATTTTTGAGAGGGCTGTTTCCGGGGAGTCCGTGGTGGGGATCACTAAGCCCAAAATCGTTTGCCCCTGAAAGAAATCAGCGAAAACCATGGCGGGAGTGGCGCTGGATTGGGCCAACACTTTCTGGGGAATATTCATTCCGGTCGCGTTGTCGAGATCCTGAAATGATATTACCGACCCGTCAGAACCGGACTTGGTGAATATCAGCTGGGTTTGCTTGCTGACCGGCTGTCCTTCCCGCAAAGTTTGAATTTCCTGGGCCACCGCGTTAATGGAAGCTACACTTTTTTCAATAGTGGTGGGCAAGAATTTTTGAGCGCTTAAAGCCACCGGTTTGGGCTGGGTGGCAGCATTGGTGTTCAACTGGGCCACCGGATTGCCGTTTTGGTTCTTATTGGCCTGGTTAGTGTTCAAATTGGCGTTGGCAACCGGTTTTTTGCTTCCCCCGCCCAGGCTCACCGCCAAAATGACTATCAATATGATTACCAAACCGACTGCTCCGCCGGCAATAATCAAGGTTTTTTTATTTTTTAGCAGTCCGCCTCCCGCCTTGCCTCCGGCTCTTTCTCTCAAATCCACCACCTGGCCTTTGTCTTTGGAGCTGTCGGCTTCGGTTCCCTGATTTTCCCTTTGTTCGGAGAACTCCGGCGGAGCCGAGTAGTTTAAGGCTGATTCAACCGATTGAAGCAGGGGTTTATTCTCCGCTTCCTTTTTCTGAAGCCGGGAGGAGAAAGGGTTGGGATTTTCTTCGACTATTTCCATTGACGACGGAGTCATTTTGGCCACCTTAACGCCTTCCGCGGCTTCGGTACCTTGATTGTTCAGCGGAGGCGCGAGATGAGCAATGGTGGGTTTTTCTTCGTCTTCATCCGCGTCCTCGGGCGGACTTTCCTTGGGAGGAAAGAATGACCCCAAAGCGGGTTCTTCGGCAGTTTCATTGGCCGGACTTTCAGGGGATAATCCAGGGCTGTCGCTGGAAATTGGCAAGTTGGCCGGAGCTTCCGTGGCACCCGGAGATTTATTTTCGCCAAAGGTGGGTCCGCCACCGGAGGATTTTTCGCTCTCCGCCTTAAATTGGTCTAACGCCTGGTCCAATGAGCCGCCTGCCAGTTCGGTACCGGCCGGGGAAGGAGCCTCCTGACCGGGATTTAAATTTTCTTTTGCGGGGGGGGCAACGGGAGCCGCCGGCGGCTGATCTTCTTTTTTATGCTTGGCCAAGAAGCTTAGCCAGCCGGCTTTATCGTCTTTGGCTTCGCCCTGGCCGCTTTTCTCTTCTAAATCATCCTTCAATGTGTTGACCGAAACGTTATTTAAATCCAAGGTGCCGCCCGGTTTTTTTTCGTCAGTTTGGCTCTGGTCGTTTGTTTCGCTCATTTTTGTTTTATAATCGAAGTTTTTTTGAAATACGAAATTAAGGATATTTTATAAGAGGAATAATAAATGAGCAAGCCAGCAGGTCATCCCGGCCGCCTCAATTTGGAAAAATTAAAAAAATAGTATTTAATCGAACATAGATAGCTTTCTAGCCTAATCAGTAATCGCGAATTAACCATGTTAGCCAAAGAAAAGAAGAAGAAGATTATCAGCTCCGCCGCTCTTCACGAAAAAGACACGGGCTCTGCGGCCGTACAAGTGAGTCTGTTGACTGAAAGAATCAACCGGCTTTCCGACCATTTGAAAAAGAACAGCAAGGACAAGCATTCCCGCCGGGGACTCTTGAAAATGGTGGTCCGCCGCCGCAAAATGCTGGATTATCTGAAGAACACTAACGAGGAAGTTTACGCCAAGGTGGCGGGAGAGCTAGGCTTAAAAAAATAAACTTTAATATCGCAGGAATTCCGTCCAGATTGGGATGAATCGAATCATGAATCACGAATTTCGGAACGCAACCGCAATTCGCTATTCATGATTCAATCTCAATCTGCGCTCTAGAATCTCTGCCCACACATTCTATGAAGAAAGAGGCTAAAAAAAACGCAGTATCACGCGTTTCGACTGAAATTGGCGGCCGTGAATTAATTTTGGAAACCGGCCGTTTGGCCGGGCAAGCCAATGGTTCAGTGCTGGTCACTTATGGCGAATCGGTGATTCTTGCCACCGCCGTGATGAGCGCCAAAGAGGTGGAAATGGATTTCTTTCCGCTCACGGTGGATTACGAAGAAAACTATTACGCCGCCGGCAAGGTGCGGGGCAGCCGTTTTGTGAAAAGAAAGGGCAGACCCACCGACGAAGCCATTCTCACGGGGAGAGTGGTGGACCGCAGCGTCCGCCCGTTTTTCCCGGACGGAATGCGCCGCGAAGTGCAAATCGTGCTCACCGCTTTGAGCTTTGACAAACAGAACGATCCGGAGTTCCTGGCTCTTACCGGAGCCAGCGCGGCTCTGGCCATTTCAGATATTCCTTTTGAAACCACGCTGGCCGGTTTGAAAATCGGCTTGATCGACAGCAAGCTGGTGGTTAACCCCCTGCTCACTGAAAATGGGAAAAACGCCCTGGACGTGACGGCAGTTTTCACCCGGGACGGCAAGGTGGCGATGCTGGAAGCGGGAGCCAAGGAAATTCCCGAAGAACAAGTGAAAGAAGCCCTTCAGTTGGCCCAAAAAGAGGCCAAAAAAGTGATTGCCCTGATTGAAGATTTCCAAAAAAAAGTCGGCAAAACCAAAGAAGCGGTGAAGCTGGAAAGTATCCCGGAAGAAATCAGCGCGGCCGCCAAAAAAGGCGCGAAAGACAAAATTGCCGAACTGGTTAAGGGCTATGGAAACAAAGCCGACTTTGACAAAGCCTTGCGCGTCCTCAAGAACAACGTAATCCCCGGTTTAGTCGCAATCCACAACCAATCCGGCAAAGAAGACGAGAAACAGCTGGAAAAACAATTTTCTGAAGCTTTTGAAAAAATCGTGAAGGAAGAAGTCCGCCGCTTGTTTATCGAGGAAGGGAAGAGAATCGACCAGCGCAAAATCGACCAGATCCGCCCCTTGCAAATTGAAGTGGGAATTCTGCCCCGCACCCACGGTTCGGCCATTTTCGCCCGCGGCTGGACGCAAGGGCTCACCACCGCCACTTTGGGAGCGCCGGGCAGTTCCATGGTCATGGAAGGTATGGAATATGAAGAGCTTGCCAGCAAAAAAAGCTATATGCATTTCTACAGTTTCCCGCCGTTTTCCGTCGGTGAATGCAGACCGATGCGCGGACCGGGCCGCCGGGAAATCGGCCACGGCGCCTTGGGAGAAAAAGCTCTCGAGCCAGTCACTCCCGACAAAGAAAAATTTCCCTATACCATCGTGATGCAGACCGAAATCATGTCCAGCGACGGCTCAACCTCGATGGCAAGCGTCTGCGGCAGCACCCTGGCCCTGATGGACGCCGGCGTGCCCATCAAAAAACCGGTAGCCGGGATTGCCATGGGTTTGATGTATGACCCGGATAAAGACAAATATACGGTGCTCACCGATTTATGCGCCATGGAGGACTTTTCCGGCTTCATGGATTTCAAAGCCGCCGGCACCAAAGACGGGATGACGGCCATCCAAATGGACATCAAACTGAAAGGTCTGCCTTTCGAAGTGATCGCCGACGCCATCGACAAAGCCCGAAAAGCGCGCCTGGAAATCCTGGATGCCATGGCCAAAGTGATTGCCAAGCCCAACGACCAACTGTCGCCTTATGCTCCGCGGGTGGAAACCCTGATGATTCCGGTGGATAAGATTCGCGACGTGATCGGCCCGGGAGGCAAGATAATCAACAGTATCATTGAAAAGACCGGGGTGACCATCGATATCGAGCAGGACGGCACGGTTAATATAACCTCCGAGAACGAAAAGGGTCTCAATGAAGCATTGGATATTGTCCGCGGTCTCACCAAACAAGTGGAAGCCGGGGAAGTCTATACCGGCAAAGTGGTGAAGATTCTCGATTTTGGCGCTTTCGTCCAACTCACCCCCAACCAGGATGGCATGGTCCACATTTCGCAAATCCGAAAGGAGCGGGTCAACAACATCCGCGACCATCTCAAAGAGGGCGACGAGGTCAAAGTCAAAGTGAAGGAAATCGACAAAATGGGCCGGGTGAACCTCACCATGCTGTTCTAACAAATTTTCATTCTACTGTCATTCTCCGGCTCCGATCGGGGGATCCGCCCCATTATGAGGTATAGTTAATAAAAAGTTAATCACTTTTTAATCTTTGCCTGCTATAATAAAACTGTTTATAATTTTTAAACAGTAAATTATTAAAATGAAAATTGATTATATTAAGCTTGACATAAACTTGATTCGGCAGGATCTAAAAATTAAAGTCAACCGGGACGAACTGGTTCCGGCGGCTTTTTTGAGAAAACAGCGATAATCTTAATTTGTCTGCGGCGCTTCTGCCGCATTGTCAGATGTCAGATTTAATTCGTTATTTGAATTGGCGTTTTGGCCTGTCTGATTGGCGTCAGCCTGGTTGGTATTCGCGTTGCTTTCCTGTTGGACACCGGCGTTTTCGTTGGTATTTTCCAAATTGGTTGGAGTATCCGAATTGTTGGTATTGGAATTAATATTGCTATCATTTACCTGAATATTGAGTTGGGGAAGAGGATTCGAATTTTGTTCCTCTTTGCTTTCGGCGGTCCTGGTTCCGCTGGTTTGGATGGCCATCCAGTTAAAGCTCACGTCATCTTTGGCGTCCTCCGCCAGCTGGATGGCAAATCCGCTTTTGCTTTCATCCGTAACCTGAAAAATCAATGCCTGCCCACTGGCCGTGGCCGTCACCACCGGCACAGTACCGAAATCTTTATCAAACTTAACCGCCACCTTTTTGTCGCCTTTCTTAATCTTGGCATGGCCGGCCGTATCCTGATTGAAAATCACCGCGTCTTCAAATTTCGCTTTTCCGCCGAACGTCACGTCCCCTAAAAACGCCACGGTTTTCTCGAAGGTGGCTTGAGCGGTGAAGGTGATTTTGTTTAGAATACTCACCAGTCCATCCTTAAAATCGCTCCAGACACTCGAATTTGCGTTATTTTTTTCTTCCTGATATGTTTCCGCTGACGCGGGGGCGGGACCTGGTGGTCCACTCGGGTTTGTCAGCCCAGAGTCTGGGGGTTCGATTCCCCTCGCCTCCACGTTCTGGGAGGGCTTGACATCCTCATTAATATTTGTATTACTATTAGTAGCTGACAAACCCGAGTTTGAGTTCACTACCAGGTTAGACTCAACCAAATCCGCGCCTTGCGCGGATTTTTGGTTTTCCAGGGCCGTTATCCTCAAATCCTGTGTTTTGTTCGCGTCGTTCAACTGCGTCACATAGATTCCCTGTGTCTCGGCCGTTTCCCATAAATGGTTGACTAGTTTTCCCACCGACATCTTGCCGGTCTTTTTAAGTTCCTCCCGGCCGGGGATGGTGGGCAAGTGTCGGTTGGCTTCAATGTAGGCGGCCATCTGGTCAAGAGTCTGCATCTGGTAATCGCCGTGCAAGGGCTGATCCTCCACCTTAACCTGCCCATCGAAATATTTATCGAAAACATAGTCGGAAACCAACTGCGTCCCGTCGTCATACACCGCCGTGGCATTGATCGTACCCGCCCCTTTGTTCCCGTCAGTAGGCGCGCCCACCACCATTCCTTCCAGAACATTGAAATTACCATTCACCGTCAAACTCTGGTTAGCCGTCGCCGCGGCAAACACTCCGTACACCAAGGCTTTCGTCCGAGCATCGGCCTCGTTCGTCCGCGTCGCGTTATCGATGAACAGTTTGTTACTTCCTGTTTCGTAATAGCCTGCATTATAGCCCAGGAAAACGTTGCCCGAACCGGTTGCATTCGTCCACCCCGCTTGGTAGCCTCCAAAGAAGTTGTTCCCGCCGGTGGTGGTGGAGTAGCCTGATTGGTAGCCGATGAAGGTGTTAGCGGAGTAGGATTGGCCGGAAGCACCCTTCCCTGAATCTCTTCCAATAGCAACATTGTTTGAGCCCGTTACATTATAACTCCCTGTTGCCCCCCCTAAAAAAACATTTGAGTTTCCTTCAGTGTTACTTCCACCGCTAAGATATCCTAAGAATGTGTTCATGACACCCAAGGTATTCGACCAACCCGATTCATTTCCAATAAAAGTATTTCTGTCACCTGATGTGTCTGACAATCCAGAATCGTAACCCAAAAAAGTATTATTACTTGCAGTATTGTGTACACCAGATTGAGATCCAACAAATACATTTTTAATCCCAGTCGTGTTCGCGTATCCAGCTTGATGTCCTCCAAAGAAATTATTCCCCCCGGTGGTGGTGGAGTAGCCGGTCTGGTAGCCGATGAAGGTGTTGTTGCTGTAGGAGTTAGTGGTTACGCCATAGCCGGATTGGTACCCAAACAGGGTATTGTAAATTCCAGTTTGATTATAGTAACCGGCTTTCCAACCGATTACATGATTAGTCGAAGCTGTTGTTGCATATCCCGCAGATTTCCCAATGAATATACTTCCGCTACCTGTATTGTAATAACCCGCTTGCTGCCCGATACTAACATTTTCTACCCCGCCCGCATTGGAAATCCCCGCATCTTTTCCGATAAATGTATTGTACCCACCAGTGGTAATTGTGACTCCGGCGTTTTTACCAACAAAAGTATTATCCACCGCTGTTGTGTTGTTGGCTCCCGATTGATAGCCGATAAACGTATTGTCGCTTGCGGTATTGTCATACCCAGCCGAGTAGCCCAAAAATACATTGTTTGCTCCTGTTTGGTTCAAATACCCCGCCTGGTACCCGCCGAAGAAGTTATTTCCGCCGGTAGTAGTGGAATAGCCGGTCTGGTACCCGATGAAGGTGTTGTTGGAGTAGGATTGGCCGGCGGTGCCTTGGCCAGCATAGTTTCCAATCAGAGTATTGTAT
>Ga0172371_10000597_pt1 | contig 56675 bp, 56 predicted proteins | sample Lak12m_FD_114543 | JGI IMG/M metagenome (GOLD analysis project Ga0172371, IMG submission 114543) | Freshwater microbial communities from Kabuno Bay, South-Kivu, Congo - kab_022012_12m | ecosystem: Environmental > Aquatic > Freshwater > Lake | place: Democratic Republic of the Congo: South-Kivu... | reverse complement strand
TGGAATTGGAATTGGTGGGGGAAAATCGGAATATTCTGGCTTGAAAGCCGCTTTAAATGGGAAGTGTTTATCCAGTAATCACGCTACTGTAGTAACGACTTCAGTCGTTGTTTTGATTCAACGACCAAAATCGTTTCTACAAGTTAATCCGAAGCAGCTCGCGCCACCTCTTCCGGGTCGAAGACCACCTCTTCCTTGCCGGTCAGTTTTTCCTGTACCTTGACGGCGATCAGGCTCAGGTGCCCGGGATGAGTGACGTAATCCAAGTCATCAGAGGGGACGGTCAACACAGGGCAGAGGGTGAAATTGTCTATCCAGGTTTCATACAGGTTGTTCAATCCGGAAAGGTAATCGGAAGGGATGGTGCGCTCGTACTCGCGCCCGCGCCTGGCGATACGCTGCACCAGAGTCGGGACGGAGGCTCGCAGGTAGATGACCAGATCGGGTGGAGGGAGGAACTCGATCAAGGTCCGGTATAGTTCGCGGTAAGTCTCGTAGTCGCGCGGCCGGATGTGTCCCTGCAGGAAAAGGTTGTGAGCGAAGATCTCAGCGTCCTCATACACGCAGCGATCCTGGATGGCAGAGGAAGGGTAAAGCGCCAGTTGTTGATGGGCGCGCAGGCGGTGGGTCAGGAAGAAGATCTGCGAGTGGAACGCCCAGGCTTGCATGTCCCGGTAGAAATCAGACAGGTAGGGATTTTCTGCCACCGGCTCGAAAAACGGTGTCCAGCTTAGTTTCTGGCTTAGCATCTCTACCAGCGTGGATTTCCCCACGCCGATATTCCCCGCAACAGCGACGAATTTTTTCATGGGATTTCCCCGGCTAGTTCCATTTCTATGATCTGCTTGAACACCTCGTATGGCTGCGCCCCGACGACCGGGATACCGTTTATAAAGGTCGTCGGGGTGGAGTTTACACCCAGGTTTACCGCGTAATTAAAATCCCCCATCACCTCGGTTTCGTAACGCTTATCTGTCAGGCATTCGGCGAAGGCTTGCGTGTCCAGCCCAAGCTCGGAAGCGTATTGCTGGAAAGATTCGCCCGTCAGATTGTATTTCATGCTGTACAACGCCTGGTAGAACGGCCAGTAGGAACCTTGCTCGCCGGCACAATCCGCCGCCTCAGCCGCTGGTTCGGCGCCTGAATGGATGCTGGTGAGGGGAAAATCGCGGTACACGAAGCGGATCTGGGATGGGTAGTTGGCCAACAATGGCTCCAGCACCTGGTCATGCCATTTCTTGCAGGAGGGGCATTGGAAGTCGCCGAACTCGATGATCGTGATAGCCGCGTCCGCCGGTCCGATGGATGGATCGTCATCAACCGGTACAGGGTAACGCCGCACCTGGACTGTTGGTGTGGAGAGCTTTTCCGCTTGCGCAGTATTTCCCGCGGTGGCCGTTGATTTCCGTCCCCAAATCAAGTACCCTGAACCGATCCCGAGAATAAAAATGACAGGGATCAAAACACTGGTAATAAAGGGTCGCTGAAAGAATGAAGGCTGCTCTTGCATGGTGGGATTATATCATTGTTGTTTTTTCTCACGATCCAGCCAGAGCTCTCGGTACTGGCGATTCCAATCAAGCGTGAAACGCCCGGCGAGGACGATTCCTGCAGCCGCACCTATCCATATGACCGGGGCGGCGAATCCGAGCAACCAGAATGCCGGCGCGAGCAGGAGGCCGGTCAACAGACTGGCGCGGGCTGAGTGACGCAGGAGCAATGTCAGCGCAACCAGGATACCCAGCCCGATGACGAAGGCGAGCGGCGCAGCCGCCAGGAGGCAGCCTCCGGTGGAGGCGTTGCCCATCCCGCCGCGGAATCCGGCAAAAACCGGCCAGCAGTGGCCAACCACCACGAGTGCCGCGGTGAGCGGCGCGAGCCAGGGCAGGTACAGGTGAGACGCACCTTGCAAGTGCACCCAACCTGTTACATGCAAAGCCAGCCATGTTGGCAGGAAACCTTTCGCAATGTCCAGCACCAGCACGAGTGCACCCCAGCCATATCCGGCCTGGCGGATGGTGTTGGTCGTGGTGGCGTGACCAGAGCCGGCATCGCGCACATCAACGCCTTTAACCGCGCGCGTAACCCAGATCGAAAATGGCAGCGAGCCGCACAGGTAGCCGAAGAGGGCGAAGCTGAGTGTGTAAAGCAGGGGGAGGAAATCATTCATTTACGCCTACTCGGGAACAATATTGGCGTTCTGAATCTGTAATCTAAATGCGAGGCTCCAAAACGAATCTCCTACTCTTGTTTTTGTACACTCTCGCAAAGAAAAGCTGCGCAGATGCAAACAGGATGAGTACCCACAATCTGAATAGCGTTGATCGGAACCAGATTCAAGATGTTTGTAAGAAAGCCAGACCCGCCAGGACAATGGGATTGAGCGTCAAAGCATACTGCCTTTTGGATACCCATTTAGGGCTTAGCGCAATACAAGGGAACGCAGATTTCATTTATTAGGGTTTCGCAATTTATCTTTGGCTGATGCCGTCCTTACGGAGTGAACCCCAGCGGAGCCATCACCTGCAGTAGCCAGGCCTTGAACTCAGCCGGGGCGGCGTGCCCGACAACTTCCTCTTCAGTCTGGTACATAAAGGTGCGTGTCTCCGGGCAATCGGCTGAGGAATATATGCCTTCAAACGTTTGCAGCGCAATGACCGTGTTGGTCTCCAAATCGGTAATTGTCACCAACAAGTTGTTATTTACTTTGTTCAGCGTGTGATTGTCCGTGTACGGACAACTCTTTACGATGGTCTTTTGCAACGTCAGGCTGATCAGGTAGCGCGCGGGGTTGCTTCCACTAGCCAGCCAGCTTTGTGGCACTTCGGAGTCCATGCCACTGAACCCACCATTTTGCGAGATGCTAACCCCTGCCCGCACAACCGCAACGCCAGATGGTGGTTCTCCCCATAACCGAATGGTCGCATCAAAACCGCGGGATGCCAGCAGGGAGCCATCTTGGTTGAAGATCATCTGCTCCACCTGGGGGGCATGCCCTGGCAGGCTCGTCAACAAGGTACCGCTATCCATATCCCACAGGTTCACCACCCCATCCCGGCTAGCCGCTGCAAAAAACTGCCCGTCGCGGCTGAAAGCTAGAGCCGCGTTGGCTTGAAAGGTACGCACCAACTTGCCAGTATGCGCATCCAGTACACGTATGTTATCTGACCAGTTGGAGTAAGCGAGCAGGCGACCATTCGGGCTGAAGAGCGCCTGGTAAGGTCCCCCACTGCGATCAATGCCCGACCAGGTGGCGAGCAGTTTGCCATTATGTACATCCCATAGCTGCATGACAGCCACAGTGGTGGAACCACTGATGCCAACAATTGACCCATCCGGGCTGATGACCGCCTCACCGGTGAAAAAATGTGTATCACCCATTTGGGAGTTCACTTGGGTGATCTGTTGGCCGCTCGTAGTATCGTACACATATACATCATCGAAACTCCGCACGACCAACATGGTGTCATCCTGGCTGAAAGCCGCCGAGTGAATGTAACTCCCAGCGAAGATGATCGTGCTTACGCTGGACCCCTGCTGGATATCCCAGACCCCCAGGGTCCCACTGGAAGGTTGTGTCACCAGAAAGCGGCCATCCGGGCTGAGAAGTAGCGCATTATTAAAGAGCGTATTACTGATTAGTCCGCCTGCATCCTGCTCGGCAATCATTTTACCACCCACCGCTGCGTAGATGAGCAACTTGCCTTCGCTGAAGGTGATCACTTGCGTGCCATTGGGATTGAGCACCGAATTCTCCGGAACCTCGAACGAACTGACCACCTCGCCCGTGGCGATATTGCGCACACTGACCATGGCGGTCGGTGAACTCAGGAAAAGGTTCCTGCTCATGATTATGATATAGATGCCATCAGGGCTGAAGGTCATCTGGACAGGACCTTCTTCCCCTGTGTACCGGATCACGCTCAGGTTATTGATCTTGCTGGCGTTTGCTTTTGAAAACGGCTCCAATGCCAGCGGCACCGGCACAGGCGTGGGGGTATCGGTTGGACTTGGCACCGCTGTATCAGTGGGGCTGGGAAGCAGAGTTGCTGTCGGGCTGGGAAGCGGCGTAACGGATGGGAGAATGGTGGCAAAGGTGGGGCTCGCTTGTCCGCCCTGCTGAGTTGCTGCCTGATAACCGCAGCCGCAAGTTAACACGCCAATTGCCAGGAATGAAAACAGCCTACGCGGGAATTGGTTATTCATCGTTGACTCCTTTCAAGAATCTTTCTATGCCATTCCGTCGAACAGGTAAGCTGAACAACAGGTTCTTTTTGGTTGCTGGGGTTTCACGTGAAAACAGATTACTCTCATTTTGTTTGATAGAAACCGGTTTTTTTACTTTACACCTTTTTGGTGAATCATCCAAAATCCAAAACGCTTGGATTTTTTTGGTGCAATATTGGAGAGTTTCTCCTGTGAGGAGGCGTTTATCTTCCTAACAAGCAAACGCCAGGTAGACGAACCACAGCAGGTAGCAACCCGTGCTTATCACCAGGCCGAGGCCCAGGGCCAGCCACACCCAGCGCCATTTGACCTTGCGGACGATCAGCACCGGCGCAGCCAGCGCCGAAGCCAAAAGCACAACCGGCCAGAAGTATTCCAGATAGGCAAACGAGCTGCCCGGCAGATTTGAGCAAGCATCGGTGGACATGCCGCCCAGGAAAAACCCTGCGAAATAGACTGCCACGCCAAGACCGAGCAGAACCAACGCCAGCACGATCGCTATGATCCAACGGGTGAGTGGTTTCATCGTTTTACCTCGCCAGGAAATGATTCTCTGGGAATTGCCGTAATCCTGTACATGTATGGCACGGATTTTCCGGATTTGCATGGAATGTCCCTTATTAATCCAGCGAGAATCCATGTTCACCCGCGAAATCCGTGAACCAAAGGTATTAATCACGGCGATTCCCAATGACCCTAGAAATCAGGATGGCTAAGACCGGGGCCTTCGGTCTCGGAAAAGTATGGCATGTAAGCGGGGTTACTGCACCAATCCCGCCGCGAACCTCAAAAATACCTGTATGTCCTCGAAATTGCTGACCAGCCCAAGCGAAATCCGCACCGCGCCGGAGGCTTTGCCGTCAATGCACAGGCGGAAGTCATCATAGCTCAGCCGCTGGTCGTGACCGGGGCTGGAGAAGCAGGCTGCCAGTTCGGGTTTGGAGATGCCCAGGGCGATCTCCCCCGCGCCGGGGTTGCAGAAGCAGCCCGTCCGTAGGGAGATGCCGTGCTGGTTGGCTTCCTGCTCGATGAGACGGTGGTCAATCACCCCGCCGTCCTTATCGAAAAAGTTGACTGTCACCGCGCCACCCCGCGCCGAGGTTGTCAGCGGCCCATAAACGCGGACAAGCGGTCTGCCGGTGCTGTGCTGCATCGCCAACAGCCTGTCTAGCAACCAGCCGGTGAGACAGCGTACGCGCTCGTGAATGGTCTTGTAGCCGATTTTTTCGAGGTGCCGCAGGCCAATCTCCACTGCCGGGATGTTGAGGTAATCGAGCGTACCATCTTCGAAGGCAGCCGGCCCATCGGCCAGGAAATACTTATCCCCCTGCACCGAAGCGACCGTGATCGTTCCTCCGGCGAACCAAGGGCGATGCAGTTTACCCAGCACTGAACGACGGGCGAGCAGCGCGCCGATTCCGGTGGGATAGCCGAACATCTTGTAAAACGAAATGGGAACGAAATCCGGCTGGAAGGCAGCGAGGTCGAGGCGGTTGGTCGGGACGAAGGCGGCTGCGTCCAGGAGCACATCCCAGCCCCTGGCGTGGGCTTTTTCGATCCACTCCAGCGGGTGCTGCACCGAGGAGAAGTTGGATTGCGCCGGGTAGGCGACCAGGTTGTGGCAGTCGCAGGCCGCCCGGTCCAGGTACAAATCGAAATGGGCTTCGTCCACGCGCAGCTCGGGCAGCGTTACCGGAATGTAAATCACCTCCGCACCTTTGGCGTGGGCGAACTCGCGGATGCCGTTGACCGAGTTATGGTTGTCAAAGGTCAGCAGGTAATGGCAGCCCTGCCCGAAGGGATAAGCCTCACCGACCAGCTTGAGGGCGCCACTTGCGTTCTGGGTGAAAATGACCACGTACTCTTCCGGCGAGGCGTGAAAGTATTGCAGCACATACTCGCGAGCGCTTTCGATCAAGCGGGTAACGGCCAGTGAGGTTGGGTTGAGCGAATGCGGGTTGCCGAAGACGTTCTTCGCCAGCATCTCCTGGTGGGCGCTCACCTGGGATTCTGCGTAAAGGCTGCCTCCGGTGTAATCGAGATAGATCTGGCCGAGGCGGTCGAGGCGGCTGTAATCGCGCTCGCGCAGCTCGTCAATATCGTGCGTGATATCGTAGAAGGGGTAAGATTGGATGAAGTCAGGGTAGGCGGGGTCGAAGTGCATAGTGCTATTCTACTCGAAACCGGATTCCCAACCAGATCAGCCAGATTGGATACAGAACCACCGCCCCCAGCCCGGCGGAGACCTGACCGACAACATTCAACGCCTGAGGCCAGAAGGAGGCTACCACCACGCAGAGCAGCAGCGCACCAGTGGCGATACCGATCCAGGCCAGGGCTTTCGGCCAGAGGGCATGGCGCATGGCGATGATGTTGAATGCCAGGGTGGAGAGTCCCAGCCCACCGAAGAACAGCCAGGTGGTGTCGAAATCTAACTTCCCAAAATAGTAGAGTCCTTCAGCGGCCACGCCGAGGTAAGCAAGGTTGATCATCCAGGAGGCGTAACCCGCGTGCGCCTTGCGCACCTTGACCTGCAGCGCAGGCAGAAAGCCGAAAGCGAATATCACGATCAGCATGCGCGAGATGACCCACAATGCGTAAGGACCGGTGAAGGTGGCGATGCCATTGGTAATCGCCGCCCCGGCCAGTCCGAAGGCGCAGATCGCGCCGGTACGAAAGAGCTTTTTCTCGTCCATTGTGCCTCCAACCAGAAATAAAATTGTGGGGTGTGCGGGCGGCTACGCAGCCCGCACACCCCACCCCACTTAATTATTGTGCGGTGTTGCCTCCATCCACCAGCAAGGTTGCGCCGGTGACGAAGGAGGAATCCGCGCAGGCCAGGAACAGTACAGCGCGGGCGATCTCTTCGGGCTTGCCGAAGCGTTTCATCGGCAGGTAGCCAGCCTCGGCCACGGCCTGCTCGTAGGTCACCGCGCCAGAATCCTTGAAGTAGCCCTGCTCCACCCAGCGCTGCACGAACGTATCGCCAGGGCAGATCGCATTGACCCGGATGCCCTCCGTTGCGTGGTCGAGCGCCATGCTTTTAGTCAGGAGTACCACCGCGCCCTTGCTGGCTGAGTAAGCCAGCGCGTTCACCGCGCCCACCACGCCCCAATCCGAGGCGTTGTTGATGATCACCCCGCCACCTTGAGCGCGCATGTGTGGCAGCACCAATCGGCTCATGCGCCAGACTCCAGTCACGTTTAGGTTCATCAGGTACGACCAATCCTCCTCGGATGTACTTTCTGCCGTGCCTTTCATCACCACGCCGGCGTTGTTGAACAGGATGTCCACGCGACCGAACAGGTGGATGGTCTCGGCGACGGCGCGTTCGCAATCTTCGAGACTACCGTGATCCGCGGCGACAAAAGCGGAGCGGACACCCCGGCGCCTGGCCGCGGCGGCCACGGCCTCACCCAACTCTGCGCGGCGTCCTGTTATCACTACATCTGCGCCTTCGTCTGCAAAAACGAGCGCGGTCGCTTCGCCAATGCCGGATGTACCACCGGTGATGAGGGCAATTTTACCAATCAATCTGCCAGTCATATTTGTCTCCTGATCAATTATCGTGGGGCGGGTTTCGATACCCGCCATCCGGTCTCTGCGGCTAAGAAAGCCGCCCTACGAGATCTGCTTCCTGTAAATCCTGTACCTCTTGTAAATCTTCGCGCCAGCCCGCGTTGCTAATGGATAGGTATCCACGTTGTCCTCACCGGTGATGGAAAGGTCGGCCCAATTGTAGCCTTTGGCTGCGGCGCGCTGCGCCATCTCGGCAAACATCATTACCGCCACGCCTGTATCCCAGTATTCAGGTGGAACAAGGACGCTCTTGATCGCCAAGCACTGTGGCTTGAGACGCGAATAGCGCAGCAAGCGCAGGTAGTCCCAGGGATAGCGCAGCCCGTTGAGATGGATGGTGATCTCATTGAAATTCGGCACGCCCGGGAACCAACCGACTGGTTGATCACCTATCTCGGCAAAGAGGACCAGCTCCGGGTCGATTACATTACGCAATGGAGCAATCATTCCCTCGATGGCTTCTCGCGGCCAGGGAGTGAAATCCGGGAAATGTGCCAGTGCCTTGTTGGTCAAAACGAGGATGCGGTCAATCTCGCCGTCCCAGTCATCCAATCGCGCGCCGCGCACGGTGATGTTCTTGCGGAGGCGGATTTTCTCCGCCAGGTGGATGATGCGCTGTACCGCCGGTGCGTCGAGGTCAATGTCAATCGCGTAGGCCAGGCCATCCGCGCCGAACAGTTCCATGCCGAAGCGCTCGAAGAATTCGGTGTAGTAGAGCGGGGTATGGCCGCACATGACGGCCGGCGGGCGATCGAGACCGGCGACCAGCAGGCCGCGAGAGTCGTCACGATCAAGATTGTATGGCCCGTAGAGGGCGGTCAGGTTGTGCGCCTGCGCCCAGGTTTCAGCCTGGGCAAGCAGCGCATCAGCCACAGCGTAATCCTCGACGCACTCGAAGAAGCCGATCATGCACTCGCCATGGTCGCGGGCGCGCGTGGCGGCCAGATCCTCTGCGCAGCAGATCGTCCCGAGCGGCTCCCACCCACGCCAGGCGATGAAGAACTCGGCTTGGCCATTCTTGAAAAAAGGGCCGCGCTGGGGATCAATAAACCTGGCACGTTCCGGCAGGAGGGGCGGCACCCAGAGCGGATCGCCTTTGTAGATTCGCCAGGGGAAGGTCAGGAAGGTTCGCTTATCTCGCCTCGTCCGGGCAGGATGGATTTCGATCGCGCTCACGGCGTTTCCTTGTCTCGCGCCGCGCGGCGGGCTTCGAGGTCCTTGGCCAACTGGGAATAGTTCTCGCGTCCCAGCGGGTAGAGGATGGCGAAGAGAATGCCCAGACACAGCAGGGCGGCGGGAATCGGTCCGGCAACGATGCGAATGCCGTTCACCGCGCTGGTAGGCTGCGCTGTGCTGTTGGGAATATATCCGGTGTAATCCAGCACCAGCAGCGCCAGCGGGACGGCGACCGAGGAGGCAATTTTTTGCGCCAGGGTGATCAGGCTGTAGAACACACCCTCGTGCCGCTCGCCGGTTTTCCACTCGCCCCACTCGATGGCATCCGGGATGATGGACCAGGGCAGGACATGTGCCGCCGAGATACCGATGCCGGCCAGCACGCATAAACCAAGGAGCAAACCCAGGCCGGAGGCCGGTGTCAGCGTGACCATGACGAGCTGCACCGCAGCCCAAAAGGCGATGCCGGCGATGTAGGCCAGGCGCTTGTTCAGTCGGCGCGAAGCCCATTCCCAAAGCGGCAGGGCAATGATGGCCACCACGAAGATGGTCGCCATGATCAGGTCGCTTTGCGCCTCTCGCTCCACCACGTATTTGACAAAGAACAGCAGGATCGCTTCCAATATGCTCACCGCGACCCAGGTAAAGAGATAGATGATCAAGCCGAAGATGAAAGGACGATTTCCCGCCGCTGCCCGCAGCGACTCTCGGATGCTGGGTTGCCTTTGCTCGATGAATTCCTGCCGCTCACGCGTCCCGAAAAAGACCAGCAACAGCGGAATGGCTGAAGCAACGCCAAATATCAGGCCCATGAGCAGCACCCGTCCGGCATGTTCGGGGCGGAATCCATCCACGATCATCAGCGGGATGGTGAAAGCCACCAGGCTGCCGAAAATGGAGAAGAACATGCGCGTGGTGGTCAACGCGGTTCGTTCGTCGTAGTCAGTGGTCAGCTCAGGGGTGAGGGCGAAGTATGGCATGTAGACGAATGTCGCCGCAGTATCGAAAAGGACATAAGCTGCGGCGTAATAGATTGCCAGCACCACGCTGCCCTGGAACGGCGGTCGCCACCACATCAAGAGATAGACTAGCGCGAAGGGCAGTGCACCAAAGAGCAGGAAGGGTCGCCTCCTTCCCCAGCGTGTGCGCGTGCGGTCTGAGATGTGGCCGATGAGCGGGTCGTTGATGTAGTCCCAGGTCCGCCCGATGAAGATGGCCGCCGCAGCGATGGCAGGCGTGACGCCAACCACATCGGTAAGGAAGATGGCAAAATAGGCGCCGATGATGGTCGAGGTCAGGCTGAAGCCGAGATCGCCGGCGCCATAAAGCCATTTTTGACGGCGGGTGAGTTTTTCCATGCTCTCTCTCTCCTACAAAAAGGTTATATTGCGATCAATACAATGGCTGCCAGCGCAAGGATGATCCCAATCGCCTGCATACGCTGGATGCGCTCCTTCAAGATTAACCACGCCAGGGTGACGGTCGAGCCGGGGTACAGCGAGCCAAGCACCGCGGCCACATCGAGACGGCCGGTCTGACCGGCAAGCACGTAAAAGCCGTTGCCACTGACGTCCAACGCGCCGCACAGGGCAATGAGGGGCCAGTGCTTGCCTTCAGGAACCCAGGGCTGGCGTACGACGAACACATATCCCAGCAAGCTGATGCTGGAAGTTGCACGCGCAGCCACAATTGGCCACAGTATGGCGGTACGACTGGCCTGGTGCATGCAGACGAAGAAGATTCCAAAGGTCACACCTGCGAGCAGCGGAAGGGTGATTTCGTTCAGTCGGATTGCTGCATACCCCTCGCCACCCCCGGTGTGTGAGATCATCCAGACCGCTGCCAGAGCTAAGGCAAAACCGATGAACGTCCACGCGCCGGGCAGACCATCCGTCATCGCGCCAACTGCCACCGGTATGGTGGCGGCAACCACCGCCGAGACCGGCGCGGCAACGCTCATCCGTCCACTGGTTAGGGCGCGGTAGAAAAGCAACAGGCCGACCCCCCCGCACAATCCTGCCGCGCCGCCCCACAGCCAGGTAACCAAGGGTGGAAAAGGTTCGCCTGTTGCCAGCGCGATCGCCGCAACCAAACTCATGCCGACCGCCTCGGCAACAATGACCACGCTGTAGACATTGGCGCGCCGTGAAGCAAATCCACCGGTAAAATCTGCAGCTCCCCACATCAGAGCAGAAAGGAGGCCAAAGAGGATGGAAAACAAGAAAACCTTTCTATAACGAAGGGCTCAAGGTATCACAAAGGTAATCTTTGTAGTACTTTGTGTCCTTTGCGTCAGATTTTTTCCGCTGCTCGCGCCCGCGCCAGTACGTTCTGCGCGGCTTTGACCAGCGGCATGTCAATCATCTTGCCATCCAGCGCGAACGCGCCTGTGCCTTTGGCCTCGTGTTGCACAAAGGCTTCCACCAATCGCCTGGCGTGAGCAATGGCATCATCATCCGGCGTGAAAGCCTCTTGCACCGGCACAACCTGATTTGGATGAATGATCTGCTTGCCTGTATAGCCCAGCCGCGCACCAGCCTCGGCCTCGCGGCGGACCCTCTCGATATCCTTGAAGTCTATCGTTGCCATGTCAATTGCTTGCAAGCCAAAGGCTGCCGCGGCGTTGACAACCGCACTCCGGGCATAGAATATCTCCCACGCTTCCGCACTGCGCACCGCCCCGACCGATGCAGCAAAATCTTCAGCGCCGAAGATGAGCGCGTCCAGCCATGGGTGCGCGGCAATCTCCTTCAGATTCAGGATTCCTTTGGCCGTCTCCACATCCACGATCAGACGGATGGACTTGAGCGGCCAGCCATGCGCCAGTTCCACTGCCTCGATGATCTCGCTGGCCCACTGGATCTGCTGCGGCGATTCGATCTTTGGGATGACAATGCCATTCGGATGGCAAGGCAGTACAGTCTCGATGTCGTCATTTTCCAACCCCGAACCGACCGCATTGATGCGGACAAGTTTTTCGGAACGGCCGAAGTCCAACTTGCGCAGCGCTTGGGCAATTGTCTGGCGAGCCTCGGCCTTTCGGTTTGAAGCCACGCCGTCTTCCATATCCATGCAGATGCAGTCCACGCCCAGAGTGATGGCTTTTTCGATCTTGTGGTGGTCGTTCCCGGGAACATACAACAGGGCGCGCCGGGCTCTCATGCACACCCTTCGCGTTTTCTAGAATCCCGACAGGTTATTGTCATTTCCAATTTCTCCGCTTTCGTGAAAAGCAACTACGCGCTCATTGGTAAAAACACCGCCGGCGAGACGTGGAACCGTTCTGCCAGTTTACGCATCTGGCGCACGTTCAATTCACGCTTGCCATTCAAGATTTCTGAAACCACACCTTGCGAGCCAATCTCGGAAAGATCGGACTGCTTTAACCCATGCTCCTCCATGAGGTAACGCAGCAGGTCCACCCCGCCGCATTCAGGCATAGGTGCGTGCTCTTCTTCGTAAGCATAAATGAGCGCACCGAGCGTATCGAGAAGCCCATAAAGGGGATGTGTCTCATCATCGCCAATTTCATCCAGTAGTTCATTCATCCGCTCGACGGCCAAATCGTATTCGCGTTCATTACGAATGGAAAGGATTGGCTGGATGTACGTCCAGTGGGTTTGGATATTATCTGCCAGAAGTGTCATTTCTTCCATGCTCCTTTGGCGTATTCCGGGTGGGTCAGCACATGGCGGATATACATCTTGCCGCGATTGAAGTGGACAGAAACTACCAACCGGTATTTATTGCCGACGATGTTGAAAATAATCCGCTGCTCAACCAGGTCCGCGCTTGGGAAAGCGGCGCGCACCTCAGTAAAATTACAGAACTCAGAAGTTGCAGTCACCTTGAACCAGCGCACCAGCGCGTTCTGGCTATTGGGATGTTTCTCCCAAAACAGGCGCAGGGTTTTGCGAGAGATGACGTGCATGAACAGATTATATCTCAAATTGAGATTTTGGGGTGGGGGGATAACATCCCTCCATGAAAAACAGGCGTAAAGCCACTTTCGTTTCGGCGTTTTTCCAGTAAAATGGGATTGTCTATCGCCTACATTTCACCCAAGGAGGCACAACGCATGAGACCCGTGTATGCCATATCGGGCGGGGTGTCAAAGTTCGCCAAGACCCGGCCCGACAAGACTTTTCAAGCGGTCGTCAAAGAGGCTTACGATTACGCCATTGCCGACATCGGCCTGGATATCCAAGCGTTCACGCACATCGTGGATGGGTCGGTCGCCTCGTACTTCTCGGATCACTTCACCCGCCAACTGATGGCTGGCATCATGGCTCACGACTACCTGGGATTATGCCCCAAGCCAAGCCACCGCGTGGAGGGTGGCGGCGCGACCGGCGGCATCTGTTTCCAGGAGGCCTGGAAATCGATCGCCAGCGGCCACATGGATGTGTGCGTGGCCTACGGCTTCGAGACCATGTCCCGCGTGGAAACCTGGAAGGGTAATGAGTTCATCGCCCTGGCCTCCGATGTCTCGTTCGATTATCCCGTCGGAGGCTTTTATTCCGGCTACTACGCCATGATGGTAACGCGCCATATGAAGGAGTTTGGCACCACCGTCGAGCAGATGGCGCATGTCAGCGTGAAGAATCATATTAACGCCTACCACAATCCCTACGCCCAAAAGCGGGATCGCTTCACGATCCAGGACGTGCGCAACGCGCCGATGGTCGCCTGGCCGCTGACCCGGCTGGATATCTGCGTGATGTCCGACGGCGCGGCGGCGACAATCCTTAGCTCAGAAGAGGGCTTGAAGAAGCTGGAATCAGCGGGGGCGAAGATAGCCAGTCCGCTGGTGCGCGTGACCGGCATCGGGCGCGGCACCGATGCCATGCGAATGGCCGATCGTCCGCATGTAAATTACGATTACTTCATGGAAAACTACGCCACCGGGCAGGAAAAAGCCTCGGATGAGACGCGCACCTACTATAAGAAATTGTGGGATCACGGCACACGCTACCCTGGCATCCATTCCTTCCGCGCTGGGCGTACGGCGGGCAACATGGCCTGGAAACATGCCGGCATCGAGGACCCGCTGCACGAGTTGAGCTTCGTCGAACTGCACGATGCCTACACCTCCAGTGAAATCCAGACTTATGAGGACCTTGGTCTGTGCCGATATGGCGAGGGCGGCCCCTTTGCCGCCTCAGGCAAAGCCTTCATGCCTGGCCTGGATTATGGCTTGAAACTTTCCGAGAAGCCAGTCTGCCCCGTCAACCCTTCCGGCGGCTTGATTGCTTGCGGACATCCCGTCGGCGCGACTGGGCTGATGCAAGCCGTCTTCGCCATCTGGCAATTGCAGGGCAGCATCAAGAAGCATTTCCGCGATGGCCGGCTTCAGGTCAAGGATGCGCAACGGGGCGCCATCCATAGTCACGCCGGTACCGGCACGTACGTCACCGTATCCGTTTTGGAGCGGGAAGGATGATGTCACATCTGGACATGGAGACTTACTATGGCTGACTTACCCTCTCGTAGAGAAGAAACCCTGGGGGGTTATATCCTCCACGGCGTGCCGTTCCCGGTGGAGACCGACCCGGATTCACTGGCTTTCCTCAAGAAGATGGCACCCATTCTGATCGAACAGGAATATAAGATCACTTACTTACACTCCTACGGACAGGATAGCCCCTGGTTCGCCGGGCTGGCGAATAAACATTTGCTAGCCAGCCGCGAGCCGAAATCGGGCTACACCTATGCCAACCCGCGTGGTTACGATATGTACAGCGGTGCGGAGACCGAGTGGATTGATATCACCAACCGCCCCGCCAAGGTCCATGCCTTCACCGTCTGCCACTTCGGCTCCGAGGAGTTCCTGCCGGAATGCCCGTTCGTGCTGGCGCTGATCGAGATCGAGGGCGTGAACACCCTGTTCCTGACGCGGCTGATGGGCATGGACCCCTATCAGGCCTCGTTGGATTGGATCGGCATGAGTGTGCATCCTCATTTCCTTCGTAATTCCAAATTCAAGCCGACAGATGTGTATTTCAGTCCTCTTAAGGAATAAGTGATATCGCTGAAAAAAGGAAAGTGAAATGCCAGATAATGAAAATAATAACTTAAAATTTTCTTTTAAATAGCCTTGCATTTTCGGCTGACTTGGGGTAATATTTAACCCACGAACGCTTGGGTGCCCCCCTCACCCAGGCGTTCGTGCTTAATTTTATGGATGGCATGTGTTTGCAATGCTCACGATGAATTGGCAGGCGGTTTTTCTGGCTTCCAGGGGAATTCGAATAAATAGGGAAAGTTAAGCCATTCTGAGATTCTCTGCAGCAGAACAGGCACGGTTAACGCAACAGTCACGCCCAGGGTGATGTGAACGATCCAGTTCTGTATATGGAAAATTTCTGCGAGGATTAGTCGCATCCCGGCACCGGCGAGCATATGGGCAAGGTAGATCGGCAGGGAATAGCGGCCAAGGACTTTTAATGGCTTAAGGAGATCCGTCCGCCCAAGATGTTGCGCCAGGTTAAGGCAGGCGGTCATTCCGAGGAGGGCTAAGAAAAGAAAATAAAAGGGATGTGAGCCGTTGGTCAGACGTTCAGGTGGAATCAAATATTCAAAAGTGACATAACCAGCCCCAACCAGGAGGGGAAACAGCAAGAATGTTGCCAAGAACGGCAGGATGGGCATTTCTTTTGCAAGACGATATTTGCCAAGTAAAATGCCGCTGATAAAGAAAAGGAAATTTGTGGAAAACCTGTCCAGCGCGGCGATGTCGGACCGAATCGGGAAGAAGAACAGTCCGAACCCAAGCAGGAACATTGCCGGCAGGGCATATTTCCTGAGGCAGCGGAACAGTACATAGACGAGGTGCATCAGGAAGAGGACATAAATGAACCAGAATTGACCCCATGGGCGGTACGGGATGGCGAGAATATCGGCCAGGCTGGTTCCTTTTTGCGTCTGGCTTGAAAAAACTACTTCAACACCCATCTGCAGAATGGACCAGATGAAATACGGGTAGGCAATGCGAACGAGCTTGTCGATCAGGTAATCGCGCCCACCGCGTTTCCGGAAACTGCTTTCGACGAACAGCCCCGAAAGAAAGAAGAAGAAGGGCATGTGGAATCCATAGATAATGCTATCAGAGAGGGCGAAGAAATGCCGCGGGATAAGCAACCCGGCGTAATACCCACTGCTCAGCAAGTGCCCATAGACAACCAGAATGATCCCAATGCCTTTACCGTAATCAACCCATGCTGTTCTCTCGTCCATATTTTATTTTTAATTTAGAAGAATGGGGGTTGGCCGGGTATCTCCAATGTCCGCGCACCCCCAATTTCACCTAAGAGCTGATCTCTGCCAATGCCTCTTGCAGGCGAGCGACTTCCGCAAGGGTGTTGTAATGCACACCGCCGACGCGCACCATTCCACCGCTTTCCTCGAGTCCGAGTTGCTCGGTGACATTGATGGCATAATAGTTACCGTCCCAAACGTAGATGCCGGCGCGTGCCAGTTTTTCAGCCACGAGGCGCGGCGGGAGGTCTTTGACGCGAAAGGAGAAGGTCGGTACGCGCATTTCGAGCGCGCGGGAATCGGAAATACCATAAATGGTCAAGCCGGGGATGGATTGCAAAGCCAGGAGCAGGGCACGGCTCAGCTCGAACTCGCTGGCGCGGATGGCCCTCAACGCTTTCTTCAATTCCAGCCTGCGACCGGTAAACCCTGCCTCCGCCAACCCTTCGACCTGTTCGCTGCCGAACTTATTTCCGAGCCACTCGAAATACTCGATGGCGCCGAGTACGCCGGCAATCCCCTCGTGATTTTGCGTGCCGGTCTCAAACTTGCCGGGCAGGCGGTTGGTCACCGGGCGCACCTTGTAAGCGAACAGGTTCTCAAGCAACTCGCGCCGCCCATAAAGGATGCCAGCATGAGGACCGAAAAATTTATAGCTGGATGAGACGAGAAAATCGCAACCCAGTTTCTGCACATCTATCGGACCGTGCGGCGCATATTGCACCGCGTCCACGTAGACGAGTGCGCCAGCTTCGTGCGCCAGCGTCACGACGCGCGCCAAGGGGTTGATCGTCCCCAGCGCGTTGGAGGCGTAGCCGACAGCTAATAGCCGCGGGCCATGTGCCAGCGCAGCTTGCATCTGTTCCATGTCCAGCGTGCCGTCTTCGAGGTGGAAATTCACCCAGAGGACCTCAATGCCGCGATCCTGAGCAGCCAGCACCCAGGGCGTGACGTTGGCATCGTGGTCGAGGCGGGTGAGGACGATGGCATCACCCGGCTTCCAATCACGGGAAATGGAACGGCTGATGTGCAGGGTCAGGGTGGTCATGTTCGCGCCAAAGATGATCTCCTCGGGCGTTGCCGCATTGTAGAAGTCCGCCATGGCACAGTGAGCTTCATCCAGAATGGAATCAGAAACTACGCTGGTAACAAAGGCGCCTTCGTGGTTGGCGTTGCATTCCAGGAGATATTTGTTGATCCGCTCGAGTGATTGTCGGGCGATTTGGGTGCCACCGGGGTTGTCGAGGAAGATATCCGGCCGTTCTAGCGACGGGAACTGGCTGCGGATTATGGCAAGGTCGAGAGACATACATTGTTTCTCCAGATTTGGAATGGATGAATATTCCCCATCCTAGCATAAAAGTGACGCTTAGGCAAACGCACCCCATTCTCCATTCTTGAGCTGTTATGCCCAGCTCCTGAACAAAAAAACCACCTCTGCCAGCTGCTCGCCACAATGATTTAAAAAAAAGCCAGGCTCCCATTGGAACCTGGCTTGTTTTTTTTTTAGTTTGTGCGGTCTTAAGGTTTATAAACGTAGAAGTTATCGAACAGGATGTCGGTGCCTGCTTCGCTAAAGGTGCCTGCCATCAAACCTACGTCACCGCTGCTGAAGCTGCTGTCCACTGCGGTGGCAACCACGTTGCCGTTCGCGTATAATGTCAGGTTGCTGCCAATGCATTCCGCGCGGAGATGGTTGGTCGCCGCGCCGGGCGTGATTCCATTGGCTTGCTCCATCTCATCGCTTGAGACCAATTGCTGGCTTCCATTCTCGTACTTGCCGATGGCAGCATAGCCGTCACTGCTGATCAACAGAAAATAGAAGTTATTGGTATCCTGATAGCGGCAGATGACGCCGAAGTCGTTGTCGTCCGGGCCTCCGGTCTTGGTCGCATCCACCTCGATTTGCACGTCACCGGGAAAGGATTTGCTTGGGTTGGCCCATATGTCATAATTGGTCTCATCTACATAGATGCGGTAACCGCCGTTGGAGTAATCGGTTACATTGGTATCATGGACCTGGTCCCAGCCGCTGTTGGAGTTGGAAAAATCGTCGAAGAACAGCACATTGCTCGGTTGTGCTCCTCCGCTTGACGGCGTTGAGATTGGGGATAAGGTGCAGGCCAGCGTTACCAAAACCATGACGATTGGAATTGCTAGTTGTTTTTTCATGGCGCCTCCAAAAAAGGAATTCGGATAAAGGTTCTTGCATTCAGTATACCTTAGAACGAGCGTTTTCTGCCAAGTAACTCCCTCCTTACTTTGGGGTTTGCTTTTTTATAACCCCTTGTTCATCCCGAACTCGCAGGAGGCTTGCATATGGAACAAGACACCTATAAAGTATATGGATATCGATGGGTCGTGTTGGTGGCTTTCATGGTCATCGTGGCTGTCAACCAACTCCTGTGGATCACCTTCGCCTCGATCACCGGCGACGCCGCCAAATTCTATAGCGTATCGGACCTTAGCATTGGCCTCCTTTCAATGTGCTTCATGATCGTTTACCTCTTCGTCTCCATCCCGGCCTCCTGGGCGATTGACACTTACGGAATGCGCCTCGGCGTCGGCATCGGCGCAGCGCTGACCGGACTCTTTGGCCTGATGCGCGGTCTCGCCTCGGCAAGTTATACCTGGGTCCTGGTTGCACAAATTGGCATTGCCATCGGGCAGCCATTCCTGCTTAACGCCGTAACCACAGTGGCAGCGCGCTGGTTCCCGGTCAACGAGCGCGCCACCGCCTCCGGGCTGGGGTCGCTGGCGATGTACATCGGCATCCTGCTGGGACTGGTGCTTACCCCTTATCTTGCCCTCCATGCTGGCATCATCAATATGTTGGTTGTCTACGGGATCGCCGCGGTGGTTGCCGCCATCCTCTTTTTCATTTTCGCAAAGGAGCGCCCGGTGACGCCTCCCTGCCCGCCAGGCATGGAAGTTCGATCCTTGGTGCTTGATGGCCTTAAGCAAACCTTTCACGAGAGGAATTTCATCCTGCTCATGGTTATCTTCTTCATCGGCTTAGGCGCGTTCAACGCCGTTACGACTTGGATTGAGGATATCCTGCGGCCTCGCGGCTTTGGCAGCACGCAGGCTGGACTCGCCGGAGGCTTGATGATCGCCGGTGGCATCGTTGGTGCACTTGTGCTGCCAACTCTCTCCGATCGTTTCCGCAAGCGGACGCCTTTCATCATCGCAGCGATTGCAGGCGCAACAGTGGGGTTGGTCGGCGTCACATACGCCACGGCTTACTGGCTCCTGCTTGTCGCCTCTTTCGTTATGGGCTTCTTCCTGTTGAGCGCCGGACCGATCGGCTTTCAGTATGGAGCCGAAGTGACCTACCCCACACCGGAAGGCACCTCCAACGGCCTGCTCCTGCTTATGGGGCAAATCTCGGGCATCCTTTTCATTTTCTCAATGGACGCGCTTAAATCCCCAACCGGCTCAATGACATCCTCTTTGTTGATATTGGTCGTGCTGTTGTTGCTCTGCCTTTTATGGGGAGCGCGCCTCAAAGAGCCAAAAGCCCTGTTGACAACAGGTGAGACGCCTGAATAGCCCTTATTAATTCAGACTGCACCATAAAATTTGCTTATCAGTGATTCGAAGGGGCGGTCACCGATTCTTCCCGCACGGCAAGTCCGGGAAAACCAAGTTTAGCTTACTTTCATGGTCCGTGAACCGGCAACAACGGATATAATTCGCTGTATGTCACCGACCCTTCAACAGGTAAAATGTCAGTTGCGGGAGCAGTGCAGGAAGACGCGCACCGAACTGGGCGTGGACTTCCGGAGAGACGCAAGCGCGGCGATTTGCAACCACATCGAGACGTGGTCGCTTTTTCTTGAGCGGGAGACCATCCTGACCTACATGCCGATGCGCGGCGAAGTGACCCTGATCCAGCTCATCGAACGAATGCCGCTCAAACACTGGCTGTTACCGCGCATCCAGCCGGAAGGACGCATGACCTTTCACCCCTACAACCCGCAGCGCTTGATCCGGCATCCCTACGGAATGCTCGAACCGGCTGCCGACCTAGCGCCTGTTTCCGTTGAAAATATCGAACTGGCGCTGGTGCCAGGCTTGGCCTTCGATCACCATGGCTGGCGTCTCGGTTACGGTGGCGGGTTCTTTGACCGCTTCCTGGTCGGTTTTACGCATGGCCTTAGCCTGGGCATCACCTACCACGCCCTCTTACTCGACCACCTGCCGCATCATCAGCATGATATCCCTGTTGAGTATCTCGTCACGGAAGAGGGCGTAGTGAAATGCAGCACCGAACAAAGTGAGTGCACAAATGACAAGGCATAAGAAAATCCTTTGTAGTCTGGCAATATTTTTCTTCTCGCTGGGCATGGTTTTTTCCATGGCCCTGGCTGGAATTGCCTCGTGGGAAGATCTGGAAGCAACCTTTTATGGCTTTCAGCACTTCACGAACGACCGCCTTACAACTTTGCGATGTCCCGTCTTGATGACCACGAATGGAACCGGTATCATTAGCGCCTCTGTCTCAAACCCTTCAAATGTGACGGTTGAGTCGAAACTGCGAATTTTCGTCAGTGGTCCAGGTCCATTCAGGACCGAGGACGCGCAGATCACCCTTGGGGCGGGAAAAACACAACAAGTACAGTGGACGGTAACTGCCAAGGATGTGGATTACAGATTCCTGATTATGGCAGAGGTGTTGGCGTTCCCATACTCTAGTATGTCCACGCGTGAAGCAACCTGTGGCATCCTGGTGCTGAAAGTGCCCGGTCTTACCGGAAGTCAGCTATTCGATTCTGCCTTGGCGGTCGCTTTATCCGGCTTGATGATTGGATTGGGATTATGGTTCGCCAGCGGTTCGCAGTCCAAGAAGCGCATACTCGACTCAACCAACGCCCTGACCTTATTGGCGATACTCACCCTGCTGGATATGTTCTTCAGCTTTCGCGGCATTTGGATCTTCGGCATTCTTCTCTTCCTGGCGACCTTCCTATTGATCATTGTTGTCTTTGCCAACGCAGCTCAAAGTAGATAGGAAGGAGATCTTTGCACGCAGTTCCTCTTGCTTAGAAAAGACCCCGCAGCACGAGCATAAACCCGACAACTGCCAGTGGCACACCAACGATCGCCCCCACAACGGTCAGGCTTACCACCACGCCGGCGATCATCAGCACCAGCCCAAGAATAACCGCCACCAGCCGGCCCGTTAAGGCGACTATGCCGGCCAATAGTTTCCATAGGGCAACGAACGGCCAAAGGTACCATGGGGTGTGTATACTTTGCTTGTTTGCAGACATTTTGCCTCCAAAGCAGCTATACGTAACAAATAACCCCAGGTTTCAGCCAAACCCAAGCATCTATTGGGAAACAATGCGCGGCTTGGGTTTTCCAGGTGGCTTGCGCAGCATGAAACGGTAGGATAATTGCCCGAAGTGAATGATATCGCCGTGTTGGAGGTGGCGCGGGGGTTTGTCCAGCAGCATTTCGTAATTAACCCATGTCCCGGCGGTGGAGTGTGCATCCTGCAAATAGAACTCGCCGTCCCGCTCCCTCCTCATGATGGCATGCAGCGGTGAGACGGATGGATCGTCCAGCACTTGTGTGGCTTGGGTCGGATTGGTGCCAAAGGTCATCTCACTGCCAGATAGCGGGATCGGCGGCGCGGTGACTGGCTCTCCATTGCCCTTCAATCGGATGAGGTGAGCCGGCGCAGGCTTACCCCGGTGTAGCCATGGTAGCTGCCGCCCTGCTTTTTCAGCGCTCGCAATGATCGGCTGTGTGACCGGATCCAAACGGCTCTTCCGCCCCATCCGGCGCGCAACAATTGCAGCGCGCCTTCTCCCACCTGCGATGAGGATGAACGTTAACGCGATCCCTGCCACAAGCACCGCACCTCCGGTCACCCACAAGTTGTTGCGCGCCAGGAACACCATCAAGCCACGCTGCGGCTCGATGACTGTCACCACCACGGGTACCCCCATGCTGACCTTGCTCAAGCCCAAACTATCCACTGCCTCCACTTGCAGGTTGTGCTGACTGCTGGAATTGTAACCGCTCAAATCCCAAGTGAACTGGTCGAATGGCGTGGCGGTGTTGACGGCGGTAATCTTCCCGTCCACGTATAATGTCGTGCGGACCAGCGGGCGTGGGTGGTTGTCGGGGAACTCCACAATGATCGCGATGGGATGTTCGGTCGGGGTTAATGCCTGCTCATTGGCTGTCTCCGCGGCTGGGCTTTGCCGGACGATCTGCCCGGGCAGCGAGACCAGGATCGGGTTCGGTGGCTGTACATCCAACTCGAAAACAAGGGGGGGGGAGGAGATGGTCTGCTCCCCCAAATTCACCTTTACCTCCAGCGTGTGGTTGCCTGGCGTATTGAGGTGGGATGTATACCCCAGCGCGTAGGTGTGGCGTAGCGGAACGAGGTATGTTTCCAGGTCGGGAATGTCTTCTGTGCCGGAGAACGCAAAGGCTTGGCCTCCGGTTTGGATTGTCAGGTCATTAAGCGCGGTCGCGCCGCTGGTGGAGAAATAATCAGCCGGGCCAACCATCCAGACGTACACGTGTATATCCAGCTCAATCGCGCGCGCGGCCAGGCTTTCCAGGGTGGCAAGCGTATCTGCATCCAGCAGGGATGTGACGAAAAGGATAGCACGTTTCGCTCCGGAGTGTACAGATGGTCCGGCGACGATATCGAGCGCTTGGGAAAGCGTGCCCAGCGAGGGGGTGATGGAGCGCGCTTGAGGTTGATAAGCAGTAAGCGTGTCCAGCACAACCTGAACCTCTGTCATGTGCAACGCCACAAGCCCGTCGGTCGTGACCAGACTCACATCATCGGGAAGACGCACCGCACGCGCCGTGGCCCATTCATAGAGTGCGGCAAGTATCTTGTCGCAGCGCGAGACACCATTGGCGTCGCGGTTGGCAAAAGCTGGCCCCGGATTGAAAGCGATGACGAACTGCGCCCCCTGTTGAAGCTCCTGGAGCGAATCAAGCGGGCGCTGCCGCCCGTCCTCGAACAAGGACACACTGTCGGGCGTCATTCCGGTGACGAAATTCCCGCTTTCGTCGAATACATCAAGAGTTGCCGACATGCTGGGGAACGATCCGGGTTGCAGATCATAAAGATCGACGCGTTCCCTGCCTTCGGCGCTGTCATGAAAAGCCCCCTCCCCTAAGATGAGAAAAAACACCAACAGGAATGTTGGCGAAAGTTTTCGCATTCTATTGGATGCAGCTTCTATAACCGACGACTTGTCATGGCTTTGGGGTAGCTTCCACTTCGATGATATCTTCCACTGGCGGCAATTGCTCCCGTGGCTTATTCTTCAACAATGGCAGTTTGATCAGCTCGTGCAGCCCGGCCCATGCCAGCAGCGGAATACCGATTGCCGTCCCCGTCACCTGGAAGGGGACACCAGCGAAGATGCCCATCACCAGTCCCTTTGCCACCGCTGCCCCCCAGGTATCCTTGGATAGATGACGCTGGATCATCATCGTCGTCACCGTCCCGAGCACGCCCACTACCGCGCTGGTCAGGAGCAGCGCCAGCGGGTCAGCGAACTCGAACACGCCAAACACGTTATCCAGCACGATTGTCGCCAGCGCGGCCAGCGGGTGGATCGGCGCGGGCGGAATCGGGCGGCGGACCTCCACCGCGGTTGGCTGGCTGGGTTCAATATCGTTTGTCATCCATCATTCTCCAATCGTCAATCTAAATCCATCAATTGACTCATTCCCATTCAATCGTGGCGGGAGGCTTGCTGGTAATATCATACACCACTCGGTTGATTCCGTGTATCTCATTCACAATGCGATTCGATACCCTCGCCAGCAGTGCGTGTGGCAGCCGTGCCCAATCGGCGGTCATGAAATCCTCGGTAACGACGGCGCGGATGGCAGCTGCTTCCTGGTAGGTGCGCTGGTCGCCCATCACGCCCACCGAGCGTACCGGTAGTAGCACAACAAAAGCCTGCGATGTTTCACCATTCTTCCCCATCAGCCCGGCGGTGGATAGTTCCTCGAGCAATATGGCATCTGCGGCTTTGAGACGATCCAAACGTTCAGCCGTCACCTCACCGAGGCAGCGCACGGTCAAACCGGGGCCTGGGAACGGTTGCCGCCATACCAGCTCCGGGGGTAGGCCGAGCACTTCACCCACTGCCCGCACCTCGTCTTTGAATAGATACCGCAACGGTTCAACCAGCTCGAAGGCCACCTCTGCAGGTAAACCGCCAACGTTGTGATGCGTTTTGATACGTTCGACTTTATCCCGCTCTGGTGCACTCGATTCGACCACATCCGGGTAGATCGTTCCTTGCACGAGGTACTTCGGTTCGCCGAGTTTCTTTGCTTCGCCCTCGAAAATGCGGATGAACTTCTCGCCGACGATTTTGCGCTTCTGCTCCGGGTCGGTCACACCTTTCAGCGCACCTAGAAACTCTCCAGCAGCCTCCACCACCACTAATTCCACGCCCATTTGGCTGCGAATTGTAGCCACCACTTGCTCCGCCTCGCCAAGGCGCAACAGACCGGTATCCACGAAGATGGCAGTTAAATGGTCGCCGACCGCCTTACGGACTAGCCCGGCAGCCACTGTTGAATCCACGCCGCCGCTGACCGCGGCCAGCACATGTTCCTCGCCCACCTGCACCCGGATTCGTCCCACGCTCGCGTCAATGATCGAGACCGGCGTCCAATCTGGGCGCGCATCACATACATCCACCACGAACCGTCTGAGGATCTCTGTGCCCCCTTCCGTTTGTCGTACTTCAGGATGGAATTGCAACCCATAATAATGCCGCTTCGCATCCTCCATCGCCGCGATTGGACTGTTGCCTGACTTTGCCAGCGCGATAAATCCCGGCGGCAATTCCGTAATTTTGTCTCCATGCGACATCCAGACAGGAAAGGAGCGAGTATTGAGTAAAGGATTGGTGAGGAGTGTCTCGACAGTAGCTGGCCCATACTCACGTTCCGAGGATGAATTGACTTGACCTCCCAACGCGTGGGCCAGCGCCTGCATCCCATAGCAGATGCCCAGCACCGGCAGGTCAGAATCCAGGATGAATGGCTTGATGAACGGGGCGCCGGCATCGTACACCGATTTCGGCCCGCCGGAAAGAATGAAGCCCTTGGGGTGGATTGCCATTACTTTCCCGGCGGGTGCATCCCACGGGAAAAGCTCACAATAGACCTGCACCTCGCGCACCCGGCGGGCAATCAGTTGGGCATATTGTGAACCATAATCGAGGATGGCGATTGAATCCATGTCTGTAGGGCGGGTTTCCTACCCGCCAGAGAAGGCGGGATTTGCATCGCGCCCCACCTCTCATCTGGTATTGTGAAGGTAAAGAACCTTGCAAATCTAAACTAGGGTTTCATTCTGCCAGGTAAACCTAAACTACAGGTTATTTCTGCCATATAGAGCAAAAAAGTGTTTTACTCTTACCAGAGAAACCTTGAAGGCCGATTCCGCGCCAATTGGAACTTGGAACCTGGCACTCCTTCACCCTCACTTTCCAAATACGATCTTCCCATCTTCCATCGCCGTGATGCAAGCCAACGATTCGATCGGCACGCCCAGCGACTTGAGCACGGCGCGTCCACCCTCGAAGGCCTTCTCGATTAAGGCGCCGATGCCGACGATATTTGCTCCAGCGGCCTTTGCCAGCCGCGCCAGCCCCAGGATAGTCGCACCACTGGCGAGGAAGTCGTCAATGATGAGCACGCGCTCGCCCTGCGCCAGGTACTCCGGCGCGACAAGCAGCTCGGTCATCACGCCTTTTGTATGGGAGGGTGCCAGCGTTAGCAGGACGGCATCAGACATGGTCACCGGCTTCGTCTTTCTAGCGTAGACCACCGGCAAACCTAGATGCAAGGCGGTCGTTAGCGCCGGGGCAATGCCCGAGATTTCGGCGGTCAGAATCTTGGTCGCGCCGAGGCGTGTAAAGCGGCTGGCTAACTCACGCCCGCAGGTGTCCATCAGGCGCGGATCCACTTGGTGATTGACGAAGCTATCCACTTTCAGGATGCCATTGCCGAGATTCCTCCCATCCCGCAAGATGCGCTCTTCAAGCTCCTTCACTGCTCCTCCTATGAGTTATCCCAGACCGTAATTGAATTGGCTGATTGTACAACAGCCCGCTATAATCTGCCAGAGGTTCACAATCGATTATGTTAGAATCTTGCCCGTGACCGAGCCCCCCCGCCTCGTGCTCGCCTCAAACTCGCCGCGCCGGCGTGAACTGCTCGCGCTGACCAACCTGACGTTTCGCGTGACACACGCCCAGGTGGATGAGAGCCGGCTTCCTGGCGAGCAGCCTGCCGATTATGTTCTTCGCCTGGCATGCGCAAAAGCTTACTCCAGCGCAGGCGAGGCTTCGGATAACGAGCTTATCCTGGCAGCGGATACCACGGTTGTGGATGGGGAGGCGCTCCTCGGCAAGCCGCGGGAGGATGCCGAGGCGAGGATGATGCTGACCGCGCTGCGTGGGCACAGTCACCATGTCTGCACCGGTCTGGCCCTGCTGCAGGTAAGAGACAAACGGCTGGTCACTGACCTGTGCGTCACCACCGTGCCGATGCGAGCCTATAGCGATGACGAGATCTTCCGTTACGTGGCTACCGGTGACCCACTGGACAAGGCTGGCGCGTATGGAATCCAGCATCCGGAATTCCAGCCAGTGGAGAATTTAAACGGCTGCTACACCAGTGTGATGGGGTTGCCGCTTTGCCACCTGACGCGTAGCCTTTACCGGCTCGGGGTGGAACTAATAGCGGATGTGGCAGGCAACTGCCAGTCCAAATTGGGTTACTCCTGCCCGATCTCCCGCGCGGTGCTGGATGGATTGCAGGTCGGTTGATCCGAAAAGGTTTTTGAATGAAGCGAATTCACATGCTACCCAATACCGAGGCCTCACCAAAATGTTTCGTAGGGTCGACTTCAGTCGTTGAATGGCCAAAGTCTTCGCTACGGGTTCGTGAGCTGCTGATTATCTTTATAATCCTTCTTTTAACGGCCTGTGGACAAAGCAACGGCAATGGCAATGGTGGAACAGCCACATCCATCCCCACGGCAGTGGTCGTGACTACGCGCACGCCCAGCGCCGAAGCTGCCCTGGGTGCCTACCTCGACGCGCTGCTGGCCGAGGATTACACCTCAATGTATGCCATGCTGAACCAGGCCTCTCGCGCCAGCATCTCCCAGGAGGATTTCACTGCCCACTATAAAAGCGCGTTGGGGGCTATGAGTGTATTTAAAGTTGAATTCAACCTCATCAACACGCAGATCACCCCCAACAGCGCCCAGGCATCTTTTCATATCGTTTATCACACCAGCCTCTACGGCGACTTCCAATATGATATGAAAGCTCCACTCACACTGGAGAATGGCCAGTGGCTTCTCCAATGGGACGAAACATTGATCTCGCCTTTGCTGGCTGGTGGAAAAAAACTGTTGAGCGATTACCGGATTCCCGAGCGCGGCGACATCTACGACCGGAGCGGGAATGCATTGGTTGCGAAAACCGATGCGGTGGCACTCGGTTTGGTTGCCGGGCAGGTTCCCCCGGAGAACGAGGATTTCCTTTTCACTGAGTTGTGGCGGGTAACCGGTGTCCGCCCAGAAGTTATCCGTACTGCGTATGATAATTATCCTGCGGGTTATTACATTCCCGTCGGCGAGGCGAGCCAGAAGATTGTCAACAGCCATTATGGTGCGCTTTCCGAGTTTACCGCAATGCAGTTCAGCCCGTATACATCCCGCTTCTTCTTTACCGCTTCGCAAGCCATCGGTTACACCCAAGCGATCTTTCCGGAGGAATTGGATGCCTACCGCCAGAAAGGTTACAGTGGTGGCGAGCGCGTTGGCAAGTCTGGTATCGAGAAATGGGGGGAATCATACCTTGCAGGCAGGAACGGCGCGACGCTCTACCTTGTGGACGCAGCTGGGAACCTCGGCGAAACGCTCGCTCAGACCGAATCCAAACCGGCTGCCGATATCTACCTGACGATAGACAAAGACCTCCAGGAACAGGCTCAGCAAGCGATGGATGGGTTACCTGGTGCCATCGTGGTGCTGGAGCGGGACACTGGTCGCGTTCTGACGATGGTCTCCACACCGGGACTTGATGCCAACCTGTTCGATCCGGAAAACTACAACAGCATGAACCTGGCTAACATGGTCAACGACGCAACTGAACCGCTCTACAACCGTGCCGCGCAGGGGCAATATCCACTTGGTTCGGTTTTCAAGATCGTCACCATGGCTGCTGCGCTGGAAAGCGGCGCTTTCACCCCCGAATCAACTTACGATTGTCAATACGAATACTCCGAGCTGGGACCTAGCCACATCCTGACAGACTGGACCTGGGAACATTGCCAGAATGAGTTGCAAGATGACCCAACCCTGACGCAATGCACTACCAAGCCCAGCGGCCTGTTGACCCTGCCGCAGGGCTTGATGCGCTCCTGTGACCCGTGGTTCTTCCACATCGGCTTTACCCTCTTCAATCTCGGCAAGACCACTGCAATATCCGATATGGCCGCCGGCTTCGGCTTGGGAAAAGCAACCGGTATCCAGCAAGTCTCCGAGTCGGAAGGGGAAATCCCGGTGCCAAGCGACGGTGTCAATGCCACCAGCCTGGCTGTCGGTCAGGGAAATATGCAGGTCACCCCATTGCAGGTGGCTGATTTCATCGCTGCAATCGGAAACGGCGGCACGCTCTATCGTCCACAGCTTGTGGAAAAAATCGCCTCGTTAAATGGTGAGACCCTGCTTGCCTTCCAACCGGAAGTGCGCGGCACCCTTCCCCTCAGGCAGGAGAACCTGAAAATAATCCAGGATGCCATGCGTGAAGTGGTGAGCAATCCGCGCGGCACAGCTTATGCCCGCCTGTATTCCCTCAGAATTCCTGTAGCCGGCAAGACAGGCACCGTGGAGACTGGATTCACAAATCCTCACGCCTGGTTCGCCGGTTACACACTTGCCAACCGCGAGGGCAAGCCAGATATTGCCATCGCGGTGGTCGTCGAGAACCAGGGTGAAGGCTCCACCTGGGCTGCTCCGATCTTCAAACGCATCGTGGAAATTTATTTCTACGGAAGCCCGCAAAGTGTATACCCGTGGGAATCGTCCATCGGCATCATCCGCGAGACGGCTCCGGAAGGACTGGCGACGCCGACGCCCTAACTGAACATATGCCAACAGATGGATTGCTCCCCGGCCTCATCATCCGCGCCCAATCAGGTTTCTTTATCGTCGAGACCGGGAACGGCGCACTGACCTGTCGCCTGCGCGGCCGCCTCAAGCAGGGTCCCCGCCTCGGGGATATCGCTGCCATCGGCGACCGGGTGCAGGTGGCTCGCCTCGCGGATGGCTCGGGAATGATTGAGTCAATCGCTTCGCGCACCCGTGCCCTTGTCCGGCTTGACCCGAGACCGAAAGGTGTGTACCAACAGGTCATCCTGGCCAATCCCGACCAGGCGCTGTTCGTTTTCGCCTGCGCCAACCCGCCCCCGCGCCCGCGTATGTTGGACCGCTTCCTTGTCATCGCCGAGAAGCAGGGTATCCCGGCGACCGTCGTCGCCAACAAGCTCGACCTTGCAAGCCGCGCCGAGGCAGAGGAGATTTTTGGTTACTACCCAGCACTTGGCTACCCGGTGTTATATGTTTCAGCCAAAACCGGCGAGGGTATTGAGCCGCTGCGGGCGCAGCTGGCAGGCAAGGTCTCCGTGTTTACCGGGCCAAGTGGCGTGGGCAAATCCAGCCTGCTGAATGCCATCCAGCCTGGGCTGGGACTTGCCGTGCGTGAGGTTGGGGTGGTGCGGGATCGCGGCCGGCACACCACCAACGTCCGCCAACTTTTCCCCATCGGCAATGGAGGCTACATGGCGGATACGCCCGGCCTGCGCACGCTGGCCCTGTGGGATACCCGGCTGGAAGAGCTGGATGGTTACTTCCCTGAGATCGCCCCGTTGGTGGCGCGATGCGCGTTCAGCGATTGCAGCCACAGTCACGAGCCGGGTTGCGCGGTGCGCGCCGCTGTTGATGACGGTAAAATTCGTCCAGAGCGGTACGAATCTTATCTTCGCTTGCGAGCAGGGGAGGAGTAATCAATGAATAGCGGGCAGTCTTCAGTGATAAATAATGATAATTGGGGGCTGCTGGGGCACGAGTGGGCGGTGGAAATGCTCAGGCAGCACATTCGGCGCGATGGGCTGCGCCATGCGTATCTCTTCACCGGGCTGCCGGGCGTCGGCCGCCGCAGTCTGGCATTACGCTTTACCCAGGCTCTAAATTGTACCCAGCCTCCCGCCGTGGGAGAGCCGTGCCTGAAATGCCGCACTTGCAAGCAGATCGAAGCCAGGCAATACCCAGACCTGGCAATCGTGCAGGCGGAAAAAGAGGGCGGCGTTTTGAAAATCGAGCAGATCCGTGAGGTGCAGCGCAGTTTATCGCTGGCACCGTACCAGGGACATTACCGCGTCGCCCTTTTCCTGCGCTTCCAGGAGGCGAATGCCAGCGCGGCTAATGCTTTGCTGAAAACCCTCGAGGAAGCCCCGCGGCAGGTCATCCTGCTCTTGACTGCCGATGACCTCGAACTGCTCCTGCCGACCATTGTCTCGCGCTGCGAGGTGCTGCGCCTGCGCCCGATGCCCATCGAGCGCTTGCAGGCTTACCTGCAAGCACGCAGCGCGGATGAAGCCCAGGCGCACTTGCTGGCCCACCTTTCCGGAGGACGCCCCGGCTATGCTCTGCGCCTTTTGCAGGATCACTCCGCTCTCCAATTCCGCCAGACCCGGCTGGATGACTTGCAGAAACTACTAACATCTGATCTCCGGTTTCGCTTCACTTATGCCGAGAAACTGACAAACCGTAAGAATGAGGCAAAGGAGCGCTTTCGCGAGACACTGCTCATCTGGCTGGCTTACTGGCGGGATGTGTTGCTGCGGGCTGCCCGGGCAGATTCCCCGCTCGTCAACATTGATCGCGCGGACCAGATCGAGTCGCTTGCTGCGCGGCTGTCACTGGCGGAGGCGCGTAACTATGTAAATGATCTGGAAAACGCGGTGGACCGGCTGGAGAAGAACGTCAACGCGCGGCTCCTTGCAGAGGTGCTTTTGTTGGATTGGCCAATGGGGATGTAATGGCGACTTTAATCGCACAATGCAACAACTTAAGTCGTTACTACCTGATCATAGGGGCGATTTTAGTCATTCACTGCAACGACTAAAGTCGTACCTACACTACCAGTTGTAGTGGCGACCCTTGTTACTCAGTGCAACGACTGAAGTTGTTACTACACTACCGAATTGTAGTGGCGATTTTAGGCGCTCATTGTGACGACTGGAGTCGTTACTGAAAGTTGTGCTATGCCATACGCGTATCGGAATCTCTCCCCCGAGGATCAGCAAGAACTCCTGCGCATCCGCCGGGAGCGGGGCTACCCGCTGCATGTGTCGTCTCATCCATACCGGGATGCGGGTTGCTACCTGATAACGGCAGCAAACTTCGAGTATGTTCCCTTCATATCGTCTCCCGAACGCCGTACAGAGTTCGAGATACTCCTGCTCAGTGCAATGAAAGAAATGAGAGCTGCCTCTGTCTGCTGGGTGATTCTTCCGAACCATTACCATGTTCTCGTGGGTATAGAACCTTTGGATTCTATTTCTGGAGCTATTAAGCAGTTACACGGTGCAACATCTCGCGATTGGAATCTCGTCGATGGGCAGACAGGCAAGTGTCGCGTCTGGTACAAAATTGCTGATCAGATGATGCGGAATGAGAAGCATTTGCATGAAGAGTTCAATTATTTTCACCATAATCCTGTCAAACATGTTACTGATGTATATGACTGGCCGTGGTCGAGTCTTCCACTCTACCATGAAAAAGAATGGCGTGATTGGCTTAGGGCGCGCTGAAAATCTGCGCCGCCCCCCACAGATTTTGGCAACGGCGGGGACGAGTGGATAAATGGAACGACTGAAGCCGTAACTACGGTAATGTAGTTGCGACATCAGTCGCATATTGGTAAGGTGGAAACGACCTAAGTCGTCACTAGGTTGAAAGTTTTACATATGCCGAGAGCTGTGGGGATCAAAAGCGTCGCGCATCCCATCGCCCATCAGGTTTATGGCCAAGATGGTGAAAATGATGAACATGCTGGGGAAGACCCACATCCACCACGCACCGCGCTGGATAAAGGATTGTGCGCTGGTGAGCATGTTGCCCCACGAGGCAGTTGGGGGTTGGACGCCCAACCCGAGGAACGAGACATAAGCCTCGCTCAGAATGGCACCTGCCAGGCCAAGGGTGGCCGAAACGATGATGATGCCCAGCGTGTTCGGCACCAGGTGGCTGAAGAAGATGCGAGAGTTGCTGGCACCCAGCGATTTTGCGGCAGAGATGTAGTCCATCTCCTTCAAAGAAAGCACGTTGGCTCGCACGATACGCGCCAGGTACATCCAGGAGGTGAGACCGATGACCAGGATGACGATGCCCACGCTGCCGCTGAAGGATAAGCCAAAAACCTCGATGGTTTGAATATCCTTGCCGAGGTATTTTCCCAAGACGATGAGCAGGAATAGGGACGGGATGGAGAGCATCGCCTCGGTGAAGCGCATCAAAATGGCATCCACCCAACCGCTGTAATAAGCCGCGACACCACCGATGAGGGTTCCCACCGAAATCTCGATAATGACTGCCAGCATGCCAACTATCAAAGAAATTTGCCCGCCATAAACGACCCGGCTAAAACCGTCGCGCCCGGTGCTATCTGTACCAAGCCAGTGTTCGCCCGAAGGTGGCGAGAGTCGCGCCTTTAAATCAACCGAGTTTGCCTTTTCGAGGGGGGTGAAGATGGTGCCGATAATAATGAATAAGAGCAGCAGAGTAATGCCGATGCCGCCACCTAACGCCATGTGGTGCTTGCGGAAGCGCCGCCATACCAATTGACCGGGGGTCAGGGCCGAGCCGGTGGATTCTGCCTTCAGCGCGGCAATGCCGTGCGACGTGGAGGTTTCAGAGGACATAAGCTCTCCTACTTCAGCTTAACCGAATACGTGGGTCAACGAAGGTATAGACGATATCCGTGATGATTGTAAAGAAGACCACTGCGCTGGAAACGATCAAGAGGACACCGAGAACCACAGGAAAATCGCCGCGCTGGGCGTACTCCCAGAACAATCGTCCCATTCCTGGCCATGCAAAAACGGATTCGGTCACCAGCGCGCCGCCGAGCAGGTAGGGGATATCCAGACCGACGATGGTCACGAACGGCAGGGCTGCGTTGCGCAAGGCGTGCTTATACAGCACGGCGCGTTCGGTGAGACCCTTGGCACGCGCAGTGCGGACGTAATCCATGCCGAGGACTTCGAGGATGCTGGAGCGGACGAAGCGTGAGTAATTAGCCGTGGTGATGATGACCAGCGCCGAGACCGGCAGCACCATGTGGCGCGCCAACTCCCCCAGGTTTTTCGGATCCCAAATATCTGCGCCGGTGGGCATGTAGGGCCAGCCCATCTGTTTGAACTTGACTGCAAAGATTAGGATCAAACCCAATGCGATGAAGAAGATGGGCATGGAATAGCCGATGAATGAAAAGGCTGTGATAAGGTTATCCAGGAATGAATATTGTTTAACGGCTGAAATAATGCCTAATGTAAGGGCCACGGTCAGGGTGCAGATCTCCGCAGTCACCATGAGGACGAGCGTCAGCGGCAGACGTTGCGCGATCATCGTGGCAACCGGCTGCTTGGAGAAGAAGGATCTGCCCAGCTCACCCTGCACAGCCATGCCGAGCCAGCGAAAGTACTGCACCGGCAAGGGGTCGTCCAATCCCAGGCGGGCGCGCAGCGCGGCACGGTCAGCAACGCTCATGTTGGGGTTGGTGGCGTATTGCGCCATCGGGTCAGCCGAAAGGCGCGTCAGGATGAAACACAGTACAGTAATGATGAGTAGGGTAAAAATTGCCTGGATGAGCCGCCGCGCAAGGTAGGTCCACATGGGGGGACTCCTGTAAATATTTTAGTGCGTGCTGCGTCGAAGGGATGGCGCAGCACGCACCATGGTTTTCGAGAGGGTAAGGCGGGATGCTAATCTCGCCCTACTGCTTGCTTGGAAATACGTTGCTACTTGACGTCCCAGACTTCGGCGTTCCAGTCCATGTTGCTGGCAAAGCTGAAGGGACCGGGTACGAAGCGATCCACGATGCCATAGACATTGGCGCGGGCGTACATCATGACCACATAGTAGTTCTCGAAGATGTACTTCTGTACGGCGTCAATGGCGGTCTTGCGGACAGCTGGGTCGGCGGTGGCATTTACCGCTGCCATCAATTGATCCAACTGCGGATCGCAGATGTGGTAGTTGTTCAATCCTCCAGGATTGTCCTTGTTCGGGACCATGTCGCAGGCATAGGAGTCGAGCACACCCATCATGGGATCGGGGTAGAAGCCAGTGGTGTAGCCCGCCATATCGAACTTTCCGAGCGACATATTGCCACCATCGCTGTAGCTGGCGAAGAACGTTCCGGCTGGGGTAAAGATTGGTTTGAACTCAACGCCAATCTTGGCCAGGTCGGACTGAACTGCCGTGGCTATATCCACGCGGATCTGTTTGTTGGTTGTCTCGAAATTGAAGGACAGCTTGGTATCCACACCATTGCACATGCCATGGCGGATGCCATCCTCGCCGGGGGTGTAACCGGCTTGATCGAGCAATGCCTCGGCCTCGGTTGTGTTGTAGGTGTCAGGCGTCAGGCTGGAGTTCGCCCACTCGGAGTTCGGCCACTGCGTGGCGGGGACGGTTGTCTTGCCAGCCAGCAGGCTATCCACGAAGGCTTGGCGGTTGATGCCCAGGGTGATGGCTTTGCGCACGCGGATGTCCTTGAACGGGCAAAAGCCTTCCAGGTCAGAGATTCCATTGCCATCCACACCAGTGATGGTGCCCATGTTGAAGAAGTAATGCTCGAAGTCGAAGCCAGGCTTGACAATCAAGTGAATGACTGGCTCAAGCGCGCCGACGGTCTCGATATCCGACTCGGAAAAGTCCGGGTACCAGTCCACGTCGCCGGTCTGCAAGGCAGCCAGGGCGGTTTCGGGATCAGGCACGAACTTGATCAGGACGCGATCCATGACCGGGCGGCCCTTGTAGAAGTTCGGGTTGGGCAGCAGGGTCATATGGTCACCTGCTATCCACTCGGTGATGACGAACGGACCGGACGAGATGGTTGGCCAGTGGATGAAGGAATTTGCGTTCAGGCCGGTCTGGCCTTCGAGAATGTGCTTGGGCAAGATGCCACCGGAGTTGTTCGGGCCTTGCGTGAAAAGTGTCTGCCACGGTGGGAATAGCTCGGTGAAGTGGATCACTACCGTGAGATCATCGGGTGTATCAATGCTGGCAATCTTATTGTAGCCTGTGGTTTGCAGAGTAGCGTTATCCGGATCCATGACAGCTTCCCAGGTGAACTTGACGTCCGCCGAGGTCAGAGGCACGCCATCAGACCAGAACAAGCAGGGCTTGAGGTGCCAGGTGATGGTCAAGCCATCCGGCGAGACACCGCCGTTCTCTGCCGAGGGAACTTCCGCGGCGAGCTCGATCACGAACTTGCCCTGGTCGTCCCATTCACCCAGGCCGACGAGGGTCAATTGGGTGATCCACATCGCATAGGACATCATCGTCCAGTATGGAGCGATGCTATCGGGTTCCTGCGACCAGGCGCCGGTCACGGACTTGCCGCCATCCGGAAAGGCGATTGGCTCGGTGCCGACGGGCTGGCAACCGACCTCGGTGGGAACTTCAGTGGTCACCGGGGGCTGGGTGGCTGGAGGCTGGGTGGCCGGTGCGGTTGTCGGTGTGGTGGTTGGGCCACACGCTGCCAGAGCCATGCTGACCAACACGAACAGTGAGGTCAGAAGATAGATTGAGCGTTTCATATTTCTCTCCTCCTACAAAGAGAATGGTTGACATTTTGGAATACAGGAACTTGCTCCTGCGGCCTGCGGAAGCAAGCTTCCGCACGCCTGGTTACTGCTGTCGAGCGAGGAAAATTAATTTTTTACTGAGCTGGGGATGAACCACCTCCTTTAAAAGATGGCTTTTAGGGATTTAAACTCACATTATACAGCAATTTTTTCAAATTGCTACGCGCGGAATCCCGTATCCGTGAAGGTTGACGGCTTCCGGATGCGTCGTCCAGATGCCAGCTACCACCGCGCCACACTTCGGGCAAGTTCCCTTTGCGGAAATGAGGTAGTCGCTGATTGTGTATGCCACGCGCCGGACAAGGGGCGTGTTGCATTGCGCACAACGCGTCGTCTCGTAATCCTCCACTCGTCCTGGCAGGTTGCCGGCATAGACATAGCGCAGACCGGCCTCCCGTCCGATATCCGCGGCGCGCAAAAGTGTGTGCCTCGGGGTCGGGTCCGGATCGGTCATTTTATAATCTGGATGGAAAGCGGTTACATGCCAGGGGATATCCGCCGAGACCGAGGCCAGGAAGCGCGCCATTCCCCATAGCTCCTCGCTGCTGTCGTTGAACCCCGGCACGATCAGCGTCACTACCTCCACCCATAGCCCCATTTCGTGCGCCCGTTTGATCGTATCCAGCACGTTCTTCAACACGCCGCCAAGCTGCCGGTAGTTCTTGTCGTGCATCGTCTTCAAATCCACTTTGTAGGCGCTCAGGTAGGGATGCAGGTATTTGAGGGCTTCCGGCGTGGCATTGCCATTGGAGACCATCACGCATTTCATACCAGCTTTAATGGCTTCTTTGAAGATCGCCACAGCCCACTCGCTGGTGATGAGCGGCTCGTTATAGGAGGAGGCCACCAGCTCCGCTCCCATGCGCCGCCCATAAGCCACGATCTGCTCCGGTGTTATCTTGCGGATGAAGTTGGCGGAATAGTCCGCTTCGGGATCGCGCAGCACTTGCGAAGTCAGCCAGTTCTGGCAATAGGAACAGTGAAAATCACAGCCCAACATCCCAAAGGTCAGCGCAGTTGCGCCTGGCAGCACGTGGAAGAACGGTTTTTTCTCGATCGGGTCAGCCTGCAGACCAGCCACGTAACCCCACGGCACGCGCAACCTGCCGTCAGGATTGAAACGCACCTGGCAGATACCACGCTTCCCCAATCGGATGAGGCAACGGTGCGCGCACGCGGTACAGCGCACCGCACTTTCCGCCTGCGGCTCGAATAGTTCCCCCCCGCGCGTCAAGTCGTCCAATATCTTTGCCAAGTTGACCATCGTTGCCTGTTCGCCGTTAGCTGTCAATTATCGGCTTACCGCTATCGGCTATAATACTCCAATTATGATGACCTTGGCAATACAAGCCGGAGGCGAATCGCGCCGCATGGGAGGCGATAAAGCCCTCCTGCCTTTCCTCGGCAAGCCTTTGATTCTCCGCGTGCTGGAACATTTATCCGGTTTTGCGGACGAGGTGATCGTGACGACCAACCGCCCAGCTGACTACGCCTTCCTCACGGAGTCCAAAGTCTCCAGACTTTGGAGTCCCCGTATCGTCACGGACCTGTTGCCTGGTCACGGCGCCCTCGGCGGACTTTACACCGCGCTCCATGCTGCCGTTCACCCGCTGGTGGCGGTCGTGGCTTGCGACATGCCCTTTGCCAGCCGCACCCTCTTCGAGTACGAGCGCGACCTGCTGTTGAAAACGAACACTGACGTGGTGCTCCCCTCCTCCGCTGGGGGGCTTGAGCCGCTGCATGCCATCTACCGCGATGCGACCTGCCTGCCGGTCATCGAGTCCGCGCTCAAGTCCGGAGAGTGGCAGCTGATCGCCTGGCATACTCATGTGAAGGTGCGTACCCTGACCCCCGAGGAGACGGCGCGATGCGATCCGCAGGGGATGGCTTTCCTGAATTTGAATACGCAGGAGGAGTTCTTGGAGGCAGAGAAGCTTGCAATGGGTGTGCCAGGGTTTTGAAACACAAAGAAGCGAAGACAACGAATGAGTCTTCAGGCTCTGCAAAGAAAATAAAACTTCGCATCCATCGTGCCTGCAGTGATATCTATTTCCCCAGTTTCATTCGCCCAGCAATTTCCTGACCAGCTCTTCCAGCAGAGGCAAGTCATCCTTGGCGGTGTCCCAGATCACGTTCACATTGATTTCCCGATAATCTACGAATAAGCTACATATACGTAAATCAGCAGTTTTTTTTCTTCCTACCTCTTCCCCCGTTTACCCCTCGTCCCATGATATGAAGGTGCGGTGATGGCATATATGGTGCACAGGCGCGTATCCAGCATCCGCGAACGGAGGCGCGGATCGATCTCATCGAGTGTCTCGGCGGTGGTGATGACGGTCGGCATTTCAGCGTTATAACGGTAATTGAACAACTGGTAGAGCTTTTCGCGTACCCACGTGCTGACCGATCGCGTGCTGAGGTCATCGAGGATGAGCAGCGGCGCAGTGCGGATTTTGTCAAATCGGCGGTCGTAGCTGACCGTGCTGGTCGGGCTGAAGGTGGCGCGCAGGTGATCGAACAGGTCCGGCGCGGTGACGAAGATCGGCGGTTTGCCCATGCCGGCGCGGCTATTGGCGATCGCTGCGGCCAGGTGGGTCTTGCCGCATCCATAAGAGCCGGTGATGACCAGCCAGCCGTTCGGCTTCTCTGAAAAAGCGAGCGCGGCCCGGTTGGCTTTTTCCAGTGATTTGACCATTCCTGCTTCCAAGCTTTCATCCTCACGCAGGGAGAAATTGGCAAAAGTACATTTGGAAAGCAACCCGAGGGAGGATAGTTCTGGATGGCCTGTGTCGTCAGCCGGGTAGCGGTAATCGGGGACATTGATATGCAGCACGCTGACCAGTTCCGGGTCTTTTAGTCGCGAGCGGATGCGTTCCTCGATCTCATCCAGCGGCGCGTTTGTTGTCACCACCAGCGGCAACCGGTTGATGTATCGAAAGTTAATGATCTGAAACAGTTTTTCCTGCGCCCATGCTGTGGCGTTTTGCGTTCCGAAATCATCCAGAACGAGTAAGGGCGCATTGCGAATTTCCTCGAAGCGTTCTTCGAAGGTTGTATCCTCGTTATCGAAGGAAAAACGCAACAGGTCAAGCAGATCGGGAACTGTCAAGAAGAGTGTCGGCACGCCCAGGTTGACCGTAAAATTGGCAATCGCGGCTGCCAGGTGGGTCTTGCCACAGCCATAGCCGCCTTGCAGGAGCAGCCAGCCGTGCAGCGATGCAGCGTATTTGCAGGCGGTGTTGTACGCCACCTCCAGCAGGTCAGCCTGCCATTCTCCCATACCCAGCCGGCCACGCGGCTCGAAGGTCCCAAAGGTCAAGTGTTGAAGTTCATCGAGATGGCTCAAGGAGAACAGCCGTTCACGCACCGCGCGGCGCACATCCGCTTGGCGGCAAGTGCAGATTTCCAGCTTGCCGAAATCAGGATGGCCGACCGGCAGGTCACGGCGGAGGTAGCCAGCCCCGTGACAGTGCGGGCAATCCGGGTCGCCGAGGTTTTCGATGAGTCGCTCAATGTTCGATGAACTCGGCGTACTCGCCTTCAATGTATCTGCGACCATCTTCTTGAGAGTCGCGTCTATCTTGCTTTTTGGCATGCCCTTCCACCTTCCATCGTTTCAAAATCGCTTCCACGTACTTCCAGTTGCGCTTATTGTTCTTGACGGCGATCTCCAGTGCCTCCGCCGCCCACTCCGGAGAGTAGGTCTGCTCGGCGTCCTTGAGCGCGTCGGCGATGAGCGGCGTCAGCGGTCCGATGTTCTCCTCGTAGAGTTTGTAAATATTCGGGCGTTCGACCGGCGGTGCGGATGGGCGGCTCGCCTCGGGACGCCATTCGCCTTTTTGTACGGATTCTGCAGCGGCACGACCGCGCGGCGAATTAAGAAAGTAGAACTCGCCTGTCTCGTTCTGTTCCTCTCGCTCTTCGCCTCGGGGTGATACCTTGAGCAGAATCCCGCGCCTCACGGCTGTCTCCAGGGTTGCATCCAGGTCTGCCGCGCCGATGCTCCGCAGGAACTCCGCATCCTTGGCGAAATCCGCGTGGCGCAGGAAGTGCGCCGCGCCTTCCATGTGCGCGAAGCGCCACAGGGCGTAAAGCGTCACCTTCAACTCGGCAGGATCATCAATCGCGTTCATCAGCTTGCGGAAGAACGAGTCGGGGATCTGGGTAAAGGTTTCGGAGGATGTGAAGCCCGGGAATTTGTCCATGCTTCAACAGTGGTTTTTCGGCTACGAGTCTTTACGAGGGTGTTATTTCGTTTCTATTCGCACAATTCGTGATAAAAGGATTGAATTCTAGCAGGAGGCTGCGTTATGATTGGCTGCCCTCGACCGGCGGCTTGGGGGGTTCTTCCGGAGGCTTCGGCTCGCGGCGCGGTTTGGACGACTTGCGCGGTTCGTTGAACTCTATAAACTGCGTCGCCGCGTTCTCGAACTTCGCCAGGTTGCTGCGGAAGATCAATTCGACGGAGCCGGTTGGACCGTTGCGGTGCTTGGCAATGATGATCTCGGCCAGGTTTTGCTTGACCGTATCCTTCTCATACTGGTCGGGGCGGTAGATGAACATGACCACATCTGCATCTTGCTCGAGTGATCCTGATTCCCTTAGATCCGAAAGCACCGGTCGTTTAACCGTGCGCTGCTCAACCGCACGGCTGAGCTGTGCGGCTGCAAGCACCGGCACATTCAACTCACGCGCCAGCACTTTTAGATTGCGGGATATATAAGAGACCTCCTGCACACGATTCTCGGTGCGTACATCGCCGCCCATCAGTTGCAGGTAGTCCACCATTACGAGGTCGAGGCCGAATTCCATGTGCAGACGGCGGCACTTCGTTCGCAACGCGAGTGGGGTGATGGCAGGAGTGTCATCGAGGTATATTTTCGTGTCAGACAGCACTTCAACCGCCTGTGTGAAGAGAGAGAGTTCATCCGGGATGAGTTTCCCGGTGCGCAGGCGTTGGCTATCAATACCCGTCTCCTGAGCCACGAGACGCTGCACCACCTGTTCGTTGGACATTTCCAGCGAGAAGATGGCAATATGTTTCTTATGAAGCATGGCCGCGTTCCTGGCTGCAGAGAGCAGGAAGCCAGATTTTCCCTGGCCCGGGCGCCCAGCGATGATCAGGAAATCGGAAGCCTGCATTCCGGTCAGAATCCGGTCAAGGTCAATGAAACCAGTCGGGACGCCAAAGATCTCTTCCGCGCGACCGGTTAGTTCAGTGACCCGGTCGTAGTACTCGCTCACCACCGCTGAGATTGGCCGAAGTTCATGCTTCAACCGCCGCTGGCTGACATCGAAAACCGATTTCTCGGCCTCCTCCATCACATGCTCGACGCTCTCGTGTTCATCATAGGCCAGTGTGGCAATCTGGTTGGCAGCGGTCAGCATCCGGCGGCGGATGGCTTCGGACTCTACAATATGCCCATACGCCTCAGCATGAAGCGAGGTGGGTACCTGGTTTAGAAGTGAGGTCAGGTAGGCCGGGCCGCCGATCTCGCCAAGCTGCCCGGCGCGTTCTAGTTCCTCGCTGAGAGTCAGGATGTCAAACGGGATACGTTTCTCATGCAAGCAGGCAAACGCCTCCCAAATCCAGCGGTGGCGGTGAATGTAGAAATCATCCGCCTGCAGAAACTGGACCAGGTCGTAGTAGGCTTCAGGGTTGATCAGTACCGCGCCCACCACGGCTTCCTCGGCCTCGCGGTTGTGGGGAATGGTTGGCGTGGAGGAGAAGCCCCCTGCAACAGGGTAACCGGTTTCCACGGTTGGTGGTGGTTCAAGCAGGTCGGGCTCTTCGGGAGGTGGCAGCTCGTCCATCTTTATGCTCAATTCTGTGGCGCAGCTTTATCGCCTTTGTCTTTGTCAAGTTTCTTCAGGAAATCCTCGAACACTTCCAGGCGCTCTTCCGGCGTCTCTCCAATTCCTTCTCCTGTGATGGAAGCAGGCGGCTCCTCGGTTTGCAGGTCGCGTTCCCGTAGAATGCTGGCCATGACCATGACCGCCTCGCTGACCAGGATCGGAACATGGGCTCGCACGGCCAGGGCGATGGCATCGGATGGACGCGAATCGATGTTGACCACCTTGCCTTCCACTTCGGCGACGATGTTACCGTAGAAAATATCATCGCGTAGCGTGACAATCTCGACGCGCAGCAGAAGGGCATCGAAGGTGGTGAACACATTCTTGAGCAGGTCGTGGGTCATCGGGCGCGCCATCTCCACCTCCTGCAAGGCGACGGTGATCGCTTCGGCTTCGTACGGGCCGACCCAAACAGGCAGGTAACGCTCGCTGTCTTTCTGGCGCAGGATGACAATGCGCTGCGGTGACATCAGGCTGACACGCACGCTGTCAATCACGACTTCGACCATATCAGGCATGGTTGACTCCATGGGTACCGGATAGAGGTGATGTTATTCTATCACGACGTGAACTGTCTGGATTTCATTTTCCTTATCCCTGCTATCCCTGCCGCATCCACCGTTTGACCGCGTCCACTGAAGGTTTGTGATCGTTCATGGCATCCAGCAACATATCGGGATCTGAGGCACACAGCAGGTTTTGGCGGTGTTCGGGGAAGACGAAACCCTCTTTTTCAGCTCGGTCGAGCATGACCAGGAGGGAGTCGAAGTAGCCATCCACGTTCAGCAAGCCGACCGGTTTGGCATGGACACCGATCTGCGCCCATGTCAGCGTTTCGAACAACTCGTCCAGTGTGCCGAAACCGCCGGGTAGGGCGATGTAGGCATCGGCTAGTTCGTACATGCGCGCCTTTCGCTGGTGGATGGACGGAGTGACTTCCAGGCGCGTCAAGCTGGGATGTGCCAGCGCGGGTGTATTCATGCTATCCACGATCACGCCGATGACCTGACCGCCGCTTTCCAGCACACCATCAGCCAGTGCCCCCATCAATCCGGTGCGCCCGCCGCCATAGATGAGAGTCTGGCTGCGCCGCGCCAGGATCGCACCCATTTGGCGCGCCGACCGATAAAAGGCCTCACCTACGTGATCCGCTGAACCGCAGTAAACGCAAACAGAGTCCATGATGGATAGTATACTTGACTCCGTTGCCTTCTGACAACGAATTTGGAAAGAACAAACAGATTCTTCGACGAATTCGATCATTTATTTGTTACCCATTCTTTGGCGTTGAATTCTCAGGTTAGAGTTCTATTAGACCCATTACCCCGCGCTTGACGCTGGGATGCAATGCAGCATAGAATATCATTGAAAGCATAGCGGCATGGATTATAAAGACTATTACAAGATCCTTGGCATCGAACGGAATGCCAGCGCGGATGAAATCAAGACCATCTACCGCAAACTGGCAATGCAGTATCATCCGGATCGCAACCCGGGGGATAAACGCGCTGAAGAGCATTTTAAGGAAATCAACGAAGCCTACCAGGTATTAAGCGACCCGCAGAAACGCGCCCGCTATGACCAGCTTGGCGCCTCGTACTCGCACTGGCAGCAGAGTGGCGCGCCCGGTGGCTTCGACTGGTCAGAATGGTTTTCACCTGGAGCGCAAGGTTTCGGCGGACAACCTGGCGCGGGCGGACGGACGGTGCAAGTTGGCGACCTCGAAGACATTCTCGGCGGTGAGGGGATGTTCTCGGATTTCTTTCGCGCCATCTTCGGCGGGATGGGGATGGGCACAGGCTCCACCACGCGCGCACGTGGGCGTACTCGCTCCGCCCCGGCCTACCAGCAGACCGTGGCCATCAGCCTTCGCGAGGCTTTCACCGGTACGATGCGCCAGGTCAAGGTGGATCACCGCCACCTCGAGGTCAAGATTCCCCCCGGGGCACGCAGCGGGACAAAAATCCGCATTGCCGGCGGTGGTCCGACTGGACCCGACGGCCAATCATCCGATCTCTACCTGGTGTTGGATGTATCCCCCGACTCCGCCTTCGATAGGCAAAGCGACGACCTCCATACCCAGATTGGCGTGGATGTTTTTACCGCCATGCTGGGTGGCGAAATCTCAGTGGACACCTTGAGCGGAAAGGTGATCCTGACCATCCCCCCAGGCACCCAGCCGGAACAGGTCTTCCGTCTGGCCGGGCGCGGAATGCCACAGTTGAAAAATCCACAGGTAAAAGGCGACCTGTTCGTGCGGATTAAGGTTCAGGTGCCGCGCCAGCTTAGCGCTAAGAAGAAATCTCTATTGGAAGAAGCCGCCCGCGTGAAGTAGGAAAAACGGTAGATGAGTGAGCCCTCACTTGCGTTCACATCCTTCGCCGGAGGAAGCAGACTCTTATGGGAAAGACTTCGCGATGAGTGAACACTCTCTTGCGCTCACGGACAGCGGAATAGAGCACAATCCTCATCAAGGAAGTACTCCTGGAGAAAGTGAATGAATAGAAGAACGACCTTATTGGTATTCATGTCAATACTGGTTTTGTCCCTTCTCGCCTGCCAGGTGAGTGGCCTGACCGCCACTCCTTCCCTGACCGTTTCACCCACACGTACGACTGCGCCTTCCCCCACCCTGCCACCCATGCCCGCAGGTCAGGCTGATCAACAGGATCGGTTGGTGGCGATCTACGACCAGGTCAGCCCGGGCGTAGTGGCAGTCCAGACTTCCCAGGCAGATGGAACGATGTTCGGATTCGGTTCCGGCTGGGTTTACAACACCGAGGGTTACGTCATTACCAATTATCACGTCGTGGATGGTGCGGACAAGTATGAGGTGGATTTCCCCTCCGGCGATAAAGTCTTCGGAACCTTGGTCGGCACCGACCTAGATTCCGACCTGGCTGTACTGCAGGTGAATGTGCCTGCCAGTGTGCTCCACCCGCTCACGTTGGGCGATTCCGACCAGCTCAAGGTCGGGCAGACGGTGGTCGCCATCGGCAATCCCTTCTGGCTGAATGGCACGATGACGACCGGAATCGTCTCGGCGCTGGGACGTACGATCCAATCGAATCGGCAGGTGCCCGGCTCGAGCAGCCAATACTTCTCGGCTGCCGATATCATCCAGACCGACGCGGCGCTAAACCCCGGCAATTCAGGTGGTCCACTGCTGAACCTGAACGGCGAGGTGATCGGCGTCAACCGGGCCATTGTCACTACCAGTACCAACAGCACAGGCGACCCGACCAACTCGGGCATTGGCTTTGCCATCTCGATCAACATCATAAAGCGCGTCGTGCCTTACCTGATCCGGGATGGCAAGTACGATTATCCCTATTTGGGCATCACCTCACAAGACAACCTGCCTCTGCAGTATCTACAGGAATTGGGACTGAAGCAATATACCGGCGTTTATATTATCACCGTGACCCCTGGCAGCCCGGCTGATAAGGCTGGACTGCGGAGCGGTACACAGACAACCAGCATCTCAGGATTGTACGCTGGAGGTGACTTGATCGTCGCTGTGGATGGTCAAACTATGTTGGATTACAATACCATGCTCAAGTACCTGTTCGACAATAAATCGCCCGGCGATACCATTCTGCTGACCGTCCTGCGCGATGATCAGCATGTTGACCTGACTTTAACCCTGGGCAAACGCCCATAGAATCACTCTGTAGTCCTGCAGGATGACGTCGGAGTTGCGGGAGCAAACCCCCCTGACCCCGGAGTTAATAACTCTGAAGGAGGTGCAGCGCCACGATTAAGCTTGGTTCATCTGTTTCAGGCGGCCCGACCGGTCATTCCCCGGGATGACTAAAATTTCACAGGAGGTTAACATGTTGAATGATCGTGATCTCCAGGAATTGCTCAATTTTTCCAGCCCGGAGGGGATGCTCAGCGTGTACCTGAGCACCGACCCGGTGGAAGGCAATGCCGAAGCGCATAAACTGCGCCTGCGCAGCTTGCTAGAGGAAGTTAACCTGCCCGAAGACAAGGCCAAAGTCTTGGAATATTTCGAACACGCACGCGAATGGAAAGGACGCAGTGTCGCCATCTTTTCCTGTCAGGCGCGTGGTTTTTTCCGTGCCTATCCGCTGGCCATGCCATTACGCAGCCGCGTGCGGGTGGGCGATCATCCCTTCGTCAAGCCGATAGCCGACCTGCTGGATGGCTTCGGTGGCTATGGCGTTGTGTTGGTGGATAAGCAGGGAGCGCGGTTATTTCTTTTCCACCTGGGGGAGCTGATCGAGCAGGAGGGTGTTCTTGGGGAGGCGGTTCGCCACATCAAGCGCGGCGGTGCATCCTCCGTGCGTGGTCAGCGTGGCGGTGCCGCCGGCATGACGCGTTATTCGGAGGAGGTGGTCGAGCGAAATATTAAGGAGTCGGTGGATTTTGCCGTCCACTTTTTTGAGGAGAACCGTGTGCGCCGCGTCCTCATTGGTGGTACGAACGGAAATGTTGCCCAATTCCGCGGCCACCTGCCCAAAGCCTGGCAAAGCCTTGTGGTAGGCACCTTTGCCATGGGCATGGCAGCGAATCACACCGAGGTGCTCGCCCGGGCCATGGAGATCGGTCAACAAGCCGAACACCGCCGCGAGGCACGTTTGGTGGAAACGGTCATCACCAATGCGGCCAAAGGCGCAGGCGGAGTCGTCCGCCTGGACGAAACACTGTCCGCCGTCCACGAAGGGCGGGTCCAAACCCTGATCGTAAAAGAAGGCTACCGCTCCGCCGGGTATCAGTGCACAGGCTGCAGCTACCTGACCACGCAGGTGTTGGAGGCTTGTCCTTTCTGCAGCAAGGGGTTCGCCAAGATCGATGACGCCGTGGAGATGGCTGTCCACAAAGTGATGCAGACCGGTGGGGATGTGGAGATCGTGCGCAATAACCCATCCCTTGAGAATGTGGGGATCGGAGCATTGCTGCGCTATTGATAAGGGCGGGAGTCAATCCCACAAGACTTCCGATAGAAAAGTCCAACGACGAAGGCACAAAGACACGATGTTTTTGTGCCTTCGTGTCTGTGTGGTAAAGGCTGATTGGTTGGCTTGCCACCTTATTTTTATGAAAACCGCTCTTCCGCCCAAATATTGGCCTCGTTGTGATACCCCGCTTTTTCCCAGAAACCCAGGCGGTCTGCGCGCATGAACTCCAAGCCGCGCAGCCATTTGGCCCCCTTCCAAAAGTAGGGCGTCTGCAGGTTATCTCGGCCAGGCAGCGCGCCAATCACCCCGCGCAGGGGATGACCGTGGTCAGGTGTCAATGGCTCGCCGTTATAATGGGTCGCCATCAGGAAATTATCCTGTAAAACCACTTCGAGTGGTAGGTTGGCGGTGAAACCGTACTCGGCATGCTGCATGACGAAACGCGCCTTGCGACGGGGTTTGATAAAGCCTTCAGCAACCAGTGTTTTTACCGCAACACCTTCCCAAACAGTATCAAATTTACTCCAGCGCGTCACGCAATGGATGTCCATGGTGAGTTGGGTACGCGGTAGCTGGTTGAACTCGGCCCAGGTCCAGCGTACCGGTTGCTCCACCTCGCCCCAGATACATAAATCCCATGTTGCCGGGTTGAATGGTGGAACCGGCCCATAGTGAAGGACGGGGAACTTGAAGGTTAGTGCTTGTCCGGGCGGCAGGCGGCCCTCCTCATCGATGTGTTCCTCCTCTTTATGGCGGTCAATGGCTTCAGTGTTATTCATAACCAGACTACTCCTGTCCGAATTATAGCACACCTCCCTTACGGTATAATCTCCTCATGCACCGCATCTGCGTTATACCAAAAGCCGTCAACGTGGGCGGCGTCACCTCCTTCCAGCACAAGCTGGTTGCCGGGTTGGCACGGCACGGTGTGGAGGCCTGTCACAACCTTGACGAGACGCCTTACGATGCCGTGCTGCTGACAACTGGAGTGCGTCAACTCACTGCCCTCTGGCGAACCAAACGACGCGGCATCCCCATCGTCCAGCGGTTGGATGGGATTAACTGGCTCCACCGCCTGCGGTCCACCGGCTGGAGGCATTACCTGCGCGCCGAGTATGGTAATCGGCTGCTGGCTTTCATCCGTACCCATCTCGCCTGTCACATCGTCTACCAGTCCGACTTCGTGCGCGGCTGGTGGAGTGACTGGTTCGGAACAACCCATGCGCCGAGCGGCGTCATCCACAACGGTGTGGATTTGGAAGCATATTCCCCGTCAGGACAATTCCCGGGCTTACCCCACCAGCGGCTGCTGATGGTGGAAGGCAACCTGGGCGGCGGCTACGACCTGGGACTGGAATGGGCTATCCAACTGGTTGAACTATTGACCAAGAGATACGGTAAGTCAATGGAATTGATGGTCGTGGGTCGCATCTCGCCAGAGCTGCAATCTACAATGCAAAAACGAAGCCAGGTGCCGATCCTTTGGGCCGGTGCGGTGCCAGGCGAGCGCATCCCGGAGATTGACCGCAACGCACACCTGCTTTTCTCGGCTGACCTCAATCCAGCCTGCCCGAATTCGGTCATCGAAGCATTGGCTTGCGGTTTGCCGGTTGTATCCTTTGCAACCGGCGCGCTGCCCGAGCTTGTGACCGGCAACGCTGGTCGTCTCGTCCCTTATGGTGGCAACCCCTGGCGGCTTGAGCCGCCTGACCTCCCCTCCTTGGCCGCCGCTGCAGCAGAAATCCTCTCCTGCCTGCCGCGCTTCCGCACCGCAGCGCGGGCGCGGGCAGAACAGGCGTTTTCGCTTGATAAAATGGTGGATGCGTACCTGGAGGTATTGTTGGGTTCGTGACACGTGAGGAATGATTTCCTGATCTCACGGGAGGATGGAACCGTAATGACGACTTCAGTCGTTCAGTGAAAACAGCGATTACCTGCCCTGGTGGGCTGAACCCGGGAAGTCACCATTATATAGCTTTTCTTAAAGTGCAGAATATTGGAAGGAGCAACGATGATCGAGCCGGAAGTTCTGACCTTTCTACAAAAGCACCTGAAGTCCATCCAGGAAAACGACATGGAAACCTATCACGCCACAACCACCGACGACCTGACGCTCTACGAGTGGTGGGTTACGCCGCACCGTATTGACGGCATCCCCTTTCACGATTTCATGATGACCACCAGCGCCAGGCAGGGCAAGGTCTTCGGCGCAGAAGGCGCTAAAGACGGAGCTTCTCCGTCGCGCCTCGATCTCTCGAACCTGCACATCCAGCGCTACGGCGATACAGCCATTGCCAGCTACACCCTGCTGGTCAGCACGGTTACAGCGGAGGGGGTGGCTGTCGCTTCGCACAACGAGAGTCGGGTGATGGTCAAATTGGACGGTGCCTGGAAGGTTGTGCATGTGCACAAATCTCCGGCATGGAATGCTCCACACATGCCGGCTGTACCACCAGGTCACCAAGACATAAACTAAATTACCTGAGACAGGTTGCCCTACCAATCACATACGACATTTCAGATTTAATAATGAAAAAATTTTTTCTGGTCTTTGCTGCCTTCTTTGCTCGAATTCTTCCAACCTCTTTGAAGCAGGCGATCTATAAAGCCAGGCCGCTGGCGCGCTGGATACGGCGCTTGCTGAACAAGGCTGCGCCCACGGGATTGACGAAGGTTAAAATCGCGGCGGGTGGGTTGGCCGGGTTTACGCTGCTGCTCGATATGCAGCTCGAAAAGGATTACTGGCTTGGCACTTACGAGCCGGAGTTGGAAGCCACCGTGTACGAGCTGGTGCCACCCGGCACGATCGCCTATGATGTTGGCGCAAATATTGGTTACGTGTCGCTCCTGCTGGCGCGTGCGGTCGGCGCGAAGGGACATGTTTTCGCCTTCGAGGCGCTGCCAGAGAACATCAAGCGACTGCACGCCAACATCAGCTTTAACGGAATGGAGACGCAGGTGACGGTCATCGCTGCGGCGGTTGGAGCCGGTCCGGAGCCCGTCCGCTTCTTGGTGCATGAGTCCGGGGGTATGGGAAAAGCTGAAGGATCAGGTGGACGCGCGGCTTCGTACACGGCAGCAATTACCGTTCCAGGGATCTCCTTGGACGAATTCGTTTACAGACAGGGCAACCAGCCGCCGCAGGTGGTCAAAATGGATATCGAGGGTGGTGAGATGCTCGCCCTGCCGGGGATGCGGCGGCTGCTGGCGGAAGTGCGCCCCTTGATGCTGGTGGAGCTTCACGGGACGGATTCGGCGCGCGCCACCTGGGAGGCGTTAACCGCCGCCGGTTACCAGATCTGCTGGATGAAGCGCGGCTTCCCACCGGTCCCTGCACTCACCGCACTGAACTGGAAGGCGTATATCGTCGCCGAACCCCCCTGCCATGGTTGGGAGAGGGGCAAAGGTGAGGGCGGGTAATCCCGAATGCGAATAATTGCTGCTTCCCTCTCAAAACACAGCAATGATTGGCTCTACCTGGGGCTGGTGCTGTTCGTTATTCTGACGATCGTTTTCTTGCTGCCGGTCACGCCTAATGATTACTGGTGGTATGTACGTATCGGGCAGGATACCTTGCAGGCAGGATTGGTGCCGGCGCGCGACGCGTTGAGCTCCACCCAGGCGGGTGCTCCAGTAATCTATCACTCCTGGCTCTCGGCGGTGATCTTTTGGTTGCTTTACCACTCTGGTGGCCTGGCGTTGACCTTTCTGGCGCGTGGCGCGGTGCTGGCGATGACATACGCACTGGTTTGGCTGCTGGCGTGCCACGGCGGGAGCGGTGCTAAGCTGGCTTGTTTGCTGACCCTGCTGGCAGCACTGGCATCCAGCAACAACTGGTCCATGCGCCCGCAGGTTTTTACATATCCACTTTTTACGCTGGCGTTGTGGTCGCTTTACCATTGGGAAAAGAGGAAAACAAAAAAAGCCTGGCTGCTACCGGTGATTTGCCTGTTGTGGGTCAACCTGCACGGTTCGTTCGTGCTGCTCTTCCTGCTGATCGGCGCGGCGTTGGTCTTTGGGAGAGGCAACCGAAAGTTGTTGTCCATGGCGCTGGTGGCTTCACTTGCGATGACACTGGTCAACCCGCGCGGCTTTGGCGCGTGGACATATGTGGCTGCCTCGCTGCATGCTCCAGCCAGCCAAACGTTCAGCGTGGAGTGGAAGCCGCCGATAAATGAGGGTTGGCAGATGAACATGTTCTTTATCTGGCTGCTGTCCTTCCCTTTCCTGGCAGCTTTCTCACAGCGGAAACTGGCGCGGCTGGAATGGGCGTGGTTCCTGGGCTTTGGCTTCCTGGCGTTGTGGGGTGAACGCTATGTTATCTGGTTCGTGCTCATCCTGACCATCCTGACGGCCTCCCTGTTGGCTGAATGGGGCGCCCGCTTTCTGGATCGCCCGCGCCGTGGCGGAGTCCCCGCGCTGGATATCGCCCTGACGATGCTGTTCACCCTCCTGCCGCTGGCGATTCTGCCAGGATTACGCGAAGGCTGGTGGGATAAAGCGCCCAGTCCGCTGGAAAACACCCCCGTGCAGGCAACCGCATGGCTGGCGGTTCATCCCGATCTTCCCGGCCCACTGTGGAGCGAGATCGGCTTTTCCAGTTACCTTGAATTTGCCCTGCCCTCCCGCCCGACTTGGATTGACACTCGCTTCGAGGTTTTCCCGCTGGAACAGTGGGAACAATATCGCGCCATTAGCCTCGGAGAATGGAACTGGCAATCGCTGCTCGATGAGGTCGGCGTCAACCTGTTAATGGTCTCACCGCTCGAGCAGCCGCGCCTGCTATCCGCGCTGGAGATCTCTACCTGCTGGCGCGAGGTTTACCGCGACGAGATCGCGGTCATCTTTCAACGCGATTTACCACGGATTGGCGATTGGCGTGAACAAAAACAATCACAGAATTTTCTTCGCGAAGCACCTTGTGGGTGTTCGCGCCACGTGCCCCCGCCCTTTGGGGATTCAAGTTGATCTATTCCTGCGGAAATGATCCCGGCCAGCGAACAGCGAATGAAGTTACACTGGAAGACGGAATGGACCTTGATCCTCGTCCTTTTCCTCTTCTTCCGCGTCCTCTACTTCCTCATCGGCGTTCTCCAAGCCTCCCATCCCGACCCGGAGCCTCTCTCTACCGGCCCGGTCTATGATGCCGCCGCGACATTACTCAAACTGGATGCATTTTCTCACGCGCTGGTTAACATCTGGTTTCGTTGGGATGCGATCTGGTACCTCAAGATCGCTGCATTCGGCTATAGTCCGCAAGATGGGACATTTGCCTTTATGCCGCTCTATCCCTGGCTGGTGCGTGGTTTTAGCGCCCTCATTGGGGATTATCTGCTCGCCGCACTGCTCATCTCCAACCTGGCTTGCCTGGCTGCGTTGCTCCTATTCTACGAGGTGGCGCTGGGCGAAATCCATAACCAGGAAGCTGCGATGTGGGGGACCATTTTCATCACCTTTTTCCCTACTTCCTTCTTCCTTTTCGCCGCCTATACCGATTCGCTTTTCCTGGCGCTGGTTCTGGCCTCCTGGCTCTTTGCCCGCCGAGCCAATTGGTTGCCCGCCGGCCTGCTGGCTTCGCTGGCAACCCTCTGCCGCCTGCAAGGCACGCTGATGAGCATTGTGTTGCTGTGGATGTTTTTTACTCACCGTGGATTCTCAAATGGATTGTTGGAAATAATAAAACACAAAGGACACGAAGTTCGCAGAGGAACACCCGGAGGTACTATTAAAAACCTCTTTGCCCCCCTTCGTGCTATTGGCATCCTCCGTGTTAAAGATCTTTCCTGGCTGGCAAACCTCCTCCCCGCGGTGACCTTCGCCGCTTACACCCTCTGGCTGCGGTTCTCCGGTATTGGCTCCATCCCGGCCACGCTTGAGACATTTTGGAACATCCACACGGTCGCTCCGTGGACAGGTTTCGGTCTATTCCTGCAAAGGTTGTTCGTTGAACCGCGCGTCTTCGTGGATTACATTGACCTTTCACTCTTACTCGTAATACTGGCACTCATTGCCATGGGGCTCTTCCGCCTCGTTCCCCCCCTCTCGCTTTACAACCTCCTGACCCTGGGTTTATTCTTCATGCGCGGCACGCCGCCCCACCTGCTCGATAGTTTCAGCCGCTACTTCCTCAGCCTGTTCCCCGCGTTTATAATCATGGCGCGCTTGTCCACTATTAACATTAATAGTCCTCGCAGCCGCATCTTCCGGTTGGCGTTCCTGATGGTCTCGATTGGATTACAAATCTTTTTGGTGATAGGTTTCCTGGATTGGAGATGGATCGCGTGACCATTCGCTTTCCCGGTCGTCTGGGCATTCAGCAGCGCGTCCTACCGCATTACCGCGTCGCCTTCTTTGACGCTCTCGCCGCGGTATGCGATGGCGGCTTGAACCTCTTTGCCGGCTTGCCGCGTCCCGAAGAATCCATCACCGTCACCGACCAATTGCACCGTGCAGGCTTCACGGCGGCGCACAATATCCATATCCTGGGCGGTCCTTTCTACCTCTGCTACCAGCGCGGACTGCGCCGTTGGTTGAACGATTGGCAACCGGACGCGCTCATCTTGGAGGCCAATCCACGTTATCTTTCGACTCCCGCCGCGTTGAGTTGGGTTGAGCAGAGAAACGTACCGGTCATCGGCTGGGGATTGGGTTCAGCACGAGGCTCTCCCCCCATTTTTGGAAAAAATGGGGGGAGTTGGAGGGGGGTCTACCTGCGCAAGTTCGACGCTCTCATCACCTACAGCCGCCGCGGGGCTGATGAGTATGCCGCGCTCGGCTTCCCCGCGGATAAAATCTTCGTCGCCCCCAACGCCTCCGCCCCCCGCCCTGCTTCTCCTCCGCCCCAGCGAAACCCGGCTCCGCCGATCCCGCTTACCATCCTCTTCGTCGGTCGCCTGCAAGCCCGCAAACGCGTGGACAACCTCCTGCGCGCCTGTGCCTCCCTGCCAGTGGAGATCCAGCCACGGCTGGTTATCATTGGCGAGGGACCGGAACGCCTTAACTTAGAAGAATTAGCGAAGGCAATCTACCCGCTCACCGAATTTGCTGGCGCGAAATTCGGCGATGAGCTTGTTCCCTACTTCACCGCCGCGGACCTGTTTGTCCTGCCCGGCACCGGCGGGTTGGCGGTGCAGGAGGCCATGTCCTACGGCCTGCCGGTCATCATGGGCGCGGGCGATGGGACGAATGATGACCTGGTAAGGCCGGAGAATGGCTGGCAGATCCCGCCGGAAGATATCGAAGCGCTGAAAGGTGTGCTCCTCACCGCCCTCTCTAATGTTCCGCGCCTGAGGGCAATGGGAACCGCGTCCTATCGCATTGTGGTGGAGGAGATTAATTTGGAGAAGATGGTGGAGGCTTTCCTGGAAGCGTTGACATCCGTTGCTGGCGTAGTTCCCCCTGCGTCAGCAATACAACCGCCCCCAGAATCATTCCCCCGCCCAACAAGGTGATTGGAGGCAGTGTTTCGCCGAAGAGCATCGCTGCCAGCACCACCGTCACCACCGGCTCGAGGGTGGAAAGCATCGAAGCATTGGTCGGCCCGACGAGTTTGAGTCCCCCCAGGAAGGTTGCCACCGGTATCACCGTGGCAACGACCGCCATCCCTGCAACGATCCCCCAGCCCGCGCTTGTCACAGGCCAATGCGGGCCGTTAATCGCGGTCAGCGCGCAGTAGACGATCCCGGCCGAGGCAAAGATGACCGTGGAGGATTGCATCGCCGAGACCTCCCTCATCACCTTTGTCCCGATAATGATATAAACCGAGTAGATGACCGCTGACGCCAGCGCCAGCAGGATGCCAGTCCATGTGCCGCCTTGCGGGTTGGCGGTCAGCGCCGCCCCGAGGGTGGCGAGTGCGAGGGCGATGACCTTGATCCGGTTGAACTTCTCTTTCAGGAAGATGGCCGAAAGGATGGCGACGAAGGACGGGTAGAGATAGAGCAGCAACGCGACCAATCCTGCCGAGGCATACTTGATGGCCGACAGGTACGAGAACGATTGCCCCACGTAACCGAGCGCTCCCATGCCGATCAGCCAGGCAAGCCTCCGGCCGCGCGGCAGGGATTCGCGGCGCAAGGCGAGCAGCGCAGCCATCAGGGTTGCGGCAAAGGTGAAACGCAGGAAGAGCAGGGTGAAGGTATCCAACCCGGCAGCGTAGGCGTAGCGGCCAAAAATGGCCAGCGTCCCGAACGCGGCGGCGGAGATGATGATGAGGACGACGCCAAAGATGCGGTTCATGCGTTGGTTATATCATGGATTGGTGAGTGCTCTCCTGCGGTCATGGCTCGCGCTGACTTACCCTGCCTGCGCTTGATGCAGGCTGTTTCCCCCCGGCGGGTTCGCGGCCCGAACTGGGCATTGGTGTCTGCCTGGGTCAGGGCGAGGGCGGGCTCATCAAGCGGTGACTTCTGCAAGAGTCTCAATCCACGATGAACAGCCTGGCCCCTGGTTCGGTGTGGGAGCGGTGTGGAGCAGTGTCGTCGGCCACCTCGTAACTTGTCCCGGGCGTGAGAGTGAATTGCCGCCCATCCTGCAGCTCAGTGACCAGCTCGCCTTCCAGCACGAGCAGCACGTGCCCGCGGCTGCACCAATGGTCGGCGCGGTAGCCGGGTGAATACTCCACCATGCGCACGCGGAGGTTGCCAATCTCCAGAGTACGCCACAGCGCCATGCCGGTTTCGCCAGGGTGCTCGGTGGGGGGTATCCGACTCCAATCGGTGGTTTGAAAAGGAACAGCCTGTATCTTCATGGGCAACCTCAATCAGGAGAAAATGAGAGCGTGCGCGGGTCGAAGCGCGCCGAGGCGGCGATCAACTCTTTCAAGTCGTCCCAGGGGGCGTCCTCGTAGGAGTGGAGGCGGACGAAGCGTTTGGCCTTCCTCCCGCCTTCGAGCAAGCCTTTCGGGTCCGGCAGGAACGCGCCGTGGATGAAGCCAAGCTCCACGTGGTCCTCGCGGACGCCGATCTGGCAGATGCCGGCGCTGACCGGCCCGCCGCGCCTCTCGTCATAGTAATCGAGGCAGCCCCAATGGATCGTCTCGGCCGAGTCGGGGGCGACGCTGGCGACGAGGTTACGCAGCTCCAAGATGATCTCCTGCAAATGCAGTGGGGTCTGGGCGAGATATTCCTCGATGAAACGGGTGGAGAGCATACCATGCTATTATAGGGAAGGTGGAGAGGTTACGCAAGGGAGATTGCCAATCAAAAACCCCGCCCTTTTATGCGGCGGGGATTTCTATTCTCCATCGGGATTTTCACTCCAGTCTTCCCGTTACCAGTGCCATCTTCAGCTCGCCGATGGCCTTGGTGATCTGTATCTCCCGTGGGCAGGCCAGGGTGCAGTTGAAGGCGGTGTGGCAGCGCGAGACGCCCATAACGTCGTTGACAATCTTGAGGCGCTCTGCGGCAGCCTGGTCGCGGCTGTCGAAGATGAAGCGGTGGGCGCTGACGAAGGCCGCCGGGCCGAGGTACTCATTTGAGCCCCAGAAGGAGGGGCAGGATGTTGTGCAGCAGGCGCACAGTATGCACTTGGTGGTATCGTCGAATCTCTCGCGCTGGGCGGGGCTTTGGTAGCGTTCTTTCTCCGGATCGGGGTCGTTATTGATGAACCACGGCTTTACCTTTTTGTAGATATCGAAGAACGGCTCCATGTACACGTTCAGGTCTTTTATCACGCGCAGGCCGAGGA
>Ga0172371_10000595_pt1 | contig 56693 bp, 43 predicted proteins | sample Lak12m_FD_114543 | JGI IMG/M metagenome (GOLD analysis project Ga0172371, IMG submission 114543) | Freshwater microbial communities from Kabuno Bay, South-Kivu, Congo - kab_022012_12m | ecosystem: Environmental > Aquatic > Freshwater > Lake | place: Democratic Republic of the Congo: South-Kivu... | reverse complement strand
GGATAGAGCAGCGCAGTACCGGTCAGTTCCGCGATAATCGTCAGGATGAGGACATAGCGTAGTGTGTGGGCAAGCTCAAAGCCTCTGGGCTGCTCGACCGTCATGGTCAGGCTCTTGCGCTGGGCGATGGTTAGTCTGACCCCGAGCGCCGACGCCAGTCCGGCATAGAAGGTCATTATGCCTATCCCGCCGAGCTGAAACAGGACCAGCACGACCGTCTGGCCGAATTGCGTCAGGACGCTGCCAATGTCGATCACGGTCAGGCCGGTGACGCAGGCCGCGGATGCCGCGGTGAAGAAGGCGTTCACAAGGGACAGGCCCTGACCGTCGGTTGTAGCAGCCGGTAGTAGCAGTAGCCCGGTGCCGGCGACGGCCAGCGCGGCGAAGCTTGCGGCCAGCAGGGCGATGGGCCGGCGGGCAAGCGCGTCAACGAAACGGCCCAGTGCTTCGTGCCGACCATGGTGGACGACCTGGCGTAGGAACACGAACACGCCGCCCCAACCGTGCAGGAGGTTGGCGGCCAGGGCCGCGGCAAGCAGCACCGTATCGAACCAGTTCTGGTACCAGGACTGGCGCCATATCCGGCGGTTCCGGTAAAGCGGCAGGATCTCGACCGCCAGCAGCACGACCAGAAACCCGTCGAGCCAGCGGGCAACGACGCCGAGTTGCAGCGGCAGATGGATCAGCAGCCCGTGGTAGGTGAGGAAGTACGCTACAAGCAATCCGGTGAGCGTTGTCATCATCGTCTCCATCCACGCCGGCAGGGTGCTGGTTGGAGGCGAGTCCGGATGCAGGACATTGGCACGTCGGAAGGGCATCATGACTCCATGTGATTAGCCGACGTAGACTTCTTCTTCGGCGAATCGGTGCAGTGGCGCGTCGCTCCGGCCGATGAGCGAGAAGCCGATGGCAAGGGGGCCGAGCCGGCCGAAGAACATGGTCGCCGAAAGCAGCAGGCGGCTCATTTCCGAGAGGGAGTTCGTGATGCCCATGGACAGGCCGACGTTGCCGAACGCCGAGACGACCTCGAAGACGATCTGCACGAATGTCGCGGGCTCGATCAGCAGCATGAGGCCAATTACTATAGTGCACCAGAGCCCGGCCGCAAGGGTCAGGCTGAAGGCCGAATGAAGGACCTTGTAGGGAATCCTCCGGCGGAACATGGTGATGTCCTCCCGGCCTTTGAGTACGGCCCAGAGTCCGGCGACCATCACGCCGAGCGTGGTGGTCTTGATGCCGCCGCCGGTGGAGTTCGGCGACGCGCCGATGAACATCAGGACGATGAGCATGAATATGGCTGGCGCGCTCATGGCCGCGATGTCAACGGAGTTGAACCCGGTTGTGGTTTCGGCGCTGACTGCCTGAAACGCCGCGGTCAGGATGGTCCCTCCGGCCGACAGGCTGGAATGAGGCCACTCGGTTAAGAGAACCACGACGGTACCTATGCCGACGACGATGCCCGTGACCGTGAGCGCGAGCCGGGAGTGGGTTGTGATCTGGTGCGGATGGATGCCGCGTACCATCTTCTTCGACTGGCGGGCGATATCGTAGAGCACAAAGAAACCGATGCCGCCGGCCAGCTCCAGCAGTATTAACGCGAGGTTGGGAACGATCAGCGTGCCGATGCGCATCATGTTGTCGCTCCAGATGGACATGCCGGCGGTGCAGAACGCGTTGATTGAGTGCCAGACGCCGGCGTAGATGGCTGCATCGAGCGGCATCGTTGCCGACCAGTGCCAGGCGAGAATCGCGGCACCGATGGTCTCGATGACCACTGTCGACACAACGATCACCCGGGCGAACTTCACCATGTCGAGCCAGGTGGGCCGGGCCATGGACTCGCGCAGGATCATCCGGCTGCTGATCGACATTTGGCCGCGCAACAGGCTGCCGACGACGAGGGGCAGGAAGCACATGTAGCCGATGCCGCCGATCTGGATGACGATGAGCATCACCAGTTGGCCGAACAGGGTGTAGTCTTTGCCGATGTCGGCCACGACGAGGCCGGTGGTGGAGATCGCCGAAGCGGTCATGAACACGCAGTCAACAAAGGGCTGGAATACGTGGCGCGTGGAACTGAAAGGCATCGCCAGCAGGATCGCACTCACCAGCACGATGAGGGCGAATCCGGTGACGAGAATCTGTACCGGCGTGGCACCCTTGGCGATTCTGGACATTGTTGTCGGCGCCTGGTTCTACGGGCGGGCGGGCGACCGGACGGAGCCGAATGGACTGGTTAAGTCCAAATGGACAGAATACTTAGGTAGTAGCCTTCGCATGTTGTTGGACGGGTCTATTTGCAGGCGGCCATGGAATTTGGCGGTAATTATCGGCTGGGCCGGCCGATTGTCAAGTCAGCGCCAACCCAGCCGAGTCAGGCTCGAAGTCCGCGGGTATTGGCCGCGGTGAGGAGAAGTGGCTCGCTGTCGTTCAGTGTCCGGGCACAGCGACGCAAGCTTGACCGTGTCGCCTGAGTCTGCTACTCTTTTCTGTCGGGTTGCTCCCGATGGTATCCGCTGGTGCTACCGGCCTTTGAAGCGGCGCACTGGTGGAGCCTGCAAAGGGTGCGGCGGACGCGGTCTGAGCCGTCGCAGGCAGGCGGATGGTCGGGCCGCCATCCGGAATTGGCGTGTGACGCGGCACAGTCCGTGCTACACATAACGCCTGTTGACAGGCTGCATTCCGGAGGTCCTATGCCTGCTCCGTCCGGGGGCGTCGCCCCGAATCCCGTCCAGCCGGGACAAGCCGGCTGTCTGAGTACAATCGCGCGTGTTACCTGGATAATGGTCGGCAACTTCGCCTTGGTAGTCCTGCTCGGCCTTGTCGTTCAGCACGGGTCCTTCTCGTACCTTGATGCCATCTTCTGGGTCGTCGTCGGTGCGCTGCTCTTCATCCGCTACGCGGACATCAAGTGGCTCAAGGGTCTTGGTGCCGACGCCGAACCCGCGACCATGAAGGACTGGGCCAAGTACACGAGGCTTCTGCTGCTCATTGCCGGCGGCGCGTGGGTCGTCGTGCACGCACTGCTCATGCTGTTCCGCCGTTAGCAGGCGGCGGGCAGAAGTGCGACGGCCCGGGCCATGAAAGCCTCTGTTGTCATACCGGTACTGAACGAGGAACAAACGATCGGCGCGGTCGTCAGCCGCGCGCGCAGCTCCGCGGCGGTCGACGAAGTCGTCGTCGTGGATGACATGTCAGAGGATGAGACGGTGGCACTGGCCCGCGCCGCCGGCGCGAGCGTTATCTACAGCACCAGACGCGGCAAAGGCATGTCCATGTACGAGGGCCTGCTGGTGGCGAAGAACGACGTGGTCGCCTATCTGGACGGAGACATCGCCAACTACGTGCCCGACGTGATCGACCGGCTTGTCGCTCCGTTGCTTGCGGGCACGGCCGACTTCGTGAAGAGCACGTTCGGCAGGGCTGCCGGCCGCGTCACCGAGCTGGTGGCCAGGCCGCTCTTGAGCCTGCTGTACCCCGAGGCGCTCCGCTTCACCCAGCCCCTTTCCGGTATCATTGCCGGGAGGCGTGAGTTCCTGCTCAAGCTGCGATTCGAGAATGACTACGGCGTGGACGTCGGCCTGCTGCTCGACGCGCTGGCGCAGGGCGGACGGGTGGTCGAGGTTGATATCGGGAGCATCGAGCACAAGATGAAGCAGTGGAACCAGCTCGGGCCCATGGCCCGGGAGGTGGCGGCCGCGGTGCTCAAGCGGGCGCAGGTCCGGCCGGGTTACTCGCCGGACGCGCCCGAGCGGACCGGTGTCATCGTCAGTCAGGTGGAACATGCCCTCCGTGACAGCCTCAAGCATGCCCGCAAGATGGCGCTGTTCGATCTGGATAACACCCTGTTCAAGGGCCGGTTCATCGACCGGCTGGCCGAGGCCCACAGCTTCAGCGCCGAGCTTACTGAGATCGTAACCGCCAACCGGGAATCGTTTCTTATCACCAAGCTCGTCGCGCGCCTGCTGAAGGGCCTCGGCTACCCGCAGCTCCTCGAAGCCGCGAGGTCAATGGAGTTCGCCGACGGCGCCGCCGAGACGGTCGCCGAGTTGAAGCGCAGGGGGTACGCCGTCGGGATCGTCAGCGACGGCTACGATTTCGTGGCGCGCCAGGCCGCGGCCGAATTGGGGGCGGACTTCTCGATCGCCAACGAGCTGGAGTTCTCGAACGCGGTGGCAACCGGCGAAGTGAAAGTGCCGTCCGTCTTCGCCCGGACCGGCCGCAGCCTCTGCAGCCACAACTTCTGCAAGAGCAACGTCATGCTGAGCCTCATCGACCAGCGGGGCGTTCCATTCGAGAACGTCGTCGCGGTCGGCGACAGTGAGTACGACGCGTGCATGCTCAGGTACGCCGGAGTCGGGATAGCGTTCTGCCCGACGAGTCCGATAGCAGGACTGGCTGCGGACCGGGTGATAGATAGCCGGGACCTCCGGCAGATTCTCAGCTTTGTCCGATAGCATGGCGCGTTCGTGGTTCGTATCCGTCGGTCGGGCGTTGGCCCGCCTCGCTGGCCGGAAAGAGGGAGAGCCGCCCGACCGCAGCGAGAAACAAGGGCCGGTCGAGTTGATAATCCCGGACTTCCCGGCTGCCATGGACTGCGGTACTGAGAAGGAGAAACGACGCCGGCGCGGCCACCGGTTTGGATAGGCGTGATGATGGCATGAGACGAAGGTCGCCGGGCCCCGGTATGCCCGGAATATGAGATGAGCATGCTGCCGGTACGGAAGATCGTCGGTGCCACTGACTTCAGCATTGCCGGCTACCCGGCGGTCACGACCGCCGGCGAACTGGCCGCGCACTTCGGGGCCGAGCTTGTCCTTGTGCATGTGCTGGCGTCGCCACCGATGCCTCCGATGGTTCCGTCCGAGCGAATGGCAACGGTGCCCAGCTCGGCCGAAGTCGAGCGGTATCAGCGGGACGAGGAGCGCCAGGCCCGGCAGAATCTGGAACGGCTGGTGGCTGAGAACCTGCCGTCGGGGCTGACTTGCGGAATCAGGGTGCTGGTCGGAAGCGCTGCCGAGGCCATCGTTGGCCTCGCACAGGATGAAGCCGCCGACCTCATCGTCATCGCCACGCACGGTCGCAGCGGCTGGCGCCGCCTCGCCTTCGGTTCGGTTGCCGACAAGGTGGTTAGAACGGCCACCTGTCCCGTGCTCGTAGTCCCGTCGCCCGCTCAGACGCAGTCTTCATCTGATCGCTAGTCGGCTCAGAACCATCGTCCAAGCGAACGTGCTGGCCGCCGCTACCGACTGCGGCTGCCGGAATCGACGGCGATTCTCTGAATCAAGAAGCACTTCTGTGTGCCCCATGAGCATGAGTCCCTGGAATCTGGCGGCGTCCAGGAAGTAGGTGCAGGAATCCGGATTCCGTGCAGGATGGTCTGCTCGTCGCATTTTGACATGCGTCACACACCAGATGTCCTTGATCCCGTCTGTCTCAACTTGCGAAGGGGCTTTGATATACGGATGGCCGTCCGCGTCCACGGTCCCGAGTAACAGTACTTCAGAACGGCCGGCAAGGTCGTGAGCGAGTCTGGCCGCTTCCTGTGCTGTCAATGATCCTCCCTTTGCGGTTTTGACTCGGGCGCCTGGGCGGCGGGTTCCGGTCAGGCTGGCTGCGTGGCGGTTTGACGACGGCGAGCGATCTCGGCTTCCAGCACGCGGTCAACCTGCCGGGAGACCAGGAAGCCGGCGACCTGCTTAGCGTCGAGCACGACGAGGAAGTCGCGTCCTTGGTCCTTCATCAACTGGTTCGCCTCCCGCAGAGTCGTATCCGGCTGCACCGTGAAGTGCACGGGTTCAGCCAGGTCCTGGGCCACGATAAACGGTCCGACGTCCGGCAGATTCAGAACGGCCTTGAGTCTCTCCAGCGTGATAACGCCGAGCAGCGTACCGCTTTCTTCGACTACCGGGAAGTAGACAGCTTCGGACCGGGCCACCGTATCCATCACCTCGGGCAGGGGCGCGTGGGCGCGGATGCCGGAGCGGCACGGGCTCATGACGTCCTTCACTCTGAATGTGGCCAGCAGGTCCTCGACCGTTACGTTGCGGCCGACCTCACCCGCTCTGGTGACCGCGTACTTGACCGAGGGCGGGCCGATGACCTGGACCAGGAACGTCGTTGCGGTCACAACTGTGATGATGGTCGCGCCGATTTCCGGGCGGGAAGAGAACGCCTGTGACGACAGCACGGCAAGCCCGATGGCGACCCCTGCCTGAGAGAAAAGGCAGAACCCGAGGAAGCGCCGGATTGCCTCCGGCGCCCGGGTCAGCCTGGCGCCCAGCCAGGCGCCGCTGAACTTGCCGCCGGTACGACCGACCACGTAGCCGAGTGCCGCCAGCCACATCACGCCCGTCATCGCCGAGATCTTGAGCCGGGCGCCGACCAGGACAAAGAAGAGCACGAAGATCGGCGGCGCGAAGCGCTGGACGATGGCGAAGACCTCTTCGCCGTCGCGGCCGGCAATGTTGGCGAAGAGCGAACCGAACGCCATGGCCGCGAGGATCATGTCGACGCCGGTTGCCTGCGACACGCCGACCAGCAGCAGGATGCAGCCCAGCGCCAGTGCGAGTGTCATCTCCCGCTCGCGCATGCGCCGCGTCGCCCAGCGGAATATGAGCGCGACCCCGGCGCCGAGTATCAGTGCGCCGACGATTTCGTATAGCGGCTGGGCCAGGGTCAGGATTGAGAAACGTGAGTGGTCGAGCATGGTCCGTGCGATGGCGGCAGCGAACCCGTACAGGAGCAGCGCGAGCCCGTCATCGAGCGCGACGATCGCCAGCACCATCGTCGTCAGCGCGCCGAGCGTACGGTATTCCCAGAGCACGTCGACCGTTGCCGCCGGCGCGGTCGCCGACGATATGGCGCCGAGGAGCAGTGCCAGTGCCCAGTTCCGGGTTATGAGCCCGACCAGCGCCGTGACGATGACGAAGGCGCCCATGCCTTCGGCCAGCAGGATGACCATTGCCTGCTTGCCCTGACGCCGGAAGACTTCGAGCTTCAGCTCGCCGCCGATCATGAACCCGATGATACCGAGCGCCAGGAGACTGAGCGGGGTCAAGCCTTCGGCGGTGGCGGCGTTGATGATCCGGAGGCCGCTCTCACCGAGCAGCACACCGATGACGATATAGGCAACGACCTGTGGTATCTTGAGCCGCTTGAACAGCCGTGCTCCGAAAGTGCCCAGGAGCACCGCCAGGGCGACGGTGAGCATGATGTTGAACTGGATCTTCATGGTCTGTTTCTGGACGAACCGGCGGCCAACTCAGGCGAGTCCGGAAGCGACGTTGTGGGCAAGCGGACCATCAGGTTCGGCACTCCGGCGGCGGCAGCGGTCTTCGTTGCCGCGAAGCGTCGCGTCGTCGTCAGGGCGGGCGGGCGTTTCATGAAGCGCATGCTGGACAGGTGCAGGGTAACGGCAGAGAGGAGTTCCTGCGACAAGAACGGCTTCTTGCCGTCTGCGTCGGGTGAGAGGATACTCCGCGCAAGACGTAAGTCAAACCGCCGGCGGTCGCCTTTCTCGGAATCCCGCAGACGCGGACCGATTGCAGTCAGGCCGGGACGCAGTCGGGCGGAGAGGAGTGGCGTTCGAGCCAGGAAATGAGCGCTGATACCCGGGTAGTGGCGAGGGCAATACTCGTATCGGCAGCGCCGTAGTAGAGTTGCAGGCCGTCGCCGTCCGGGTCCATCGTGAGACCACAGGGGAATACAACGTCACCGACATCGCCCTGACGTTCGTAGCTTTCGCGCGGGCCGAGCACCCATTCTCCGCCGCGCAGCAGCACGCGGCCGGGGTCGGACGAGTCGAGCAGGGCCAGTCCCAGTCGGTACAGGCAGCCGGCCGCGGTCATCCTGACGCCGTGGTAGAGAATCAGCCAGCCGCGGTCGGTCTCGACTAGCGGCGGGCCGAGCCCGATCTTGTTGGCATCCCACCAGGCCCCGCGCCGGGCGGGGAGCACGAGTCGGTGTCGGCCCCAGTGAATGAGGTCCGGAGATTCCGCCAGCCAGACATCGGAGCCGTGCCCGGTACGGGGCCGGTGGAGCATGAGCCAGCGGCCGTTGAAGCGGCGGGGCAGGAGCGCGGCGTCCTTGTCCTCGGGCGGCATCACGACTCCGATCCGTTCGCAGGCCCGGAAGTCGGCAGTCAGGGCTAGTGATACGGCCGGGCCGGTGGAGGAATAGGCGGTGTAGGTGATGGCGTACTTCTTGAGTTCGTCCAGCCAGACTATCCGTGCGTCCTCGACGCCCCAGGTTTCCTCGGGGTGCTCTGCCGATTCAGGCTGCAGCAACGGTTCCGGGTCGATGTGCCAGTCGCCCACGCCATCCCGTGAGCGTGCGGCCCATAGAGAAGAGATGCCGCGGCGGTCTTCGACGCGGCAGAGCAGCAGAGTCGAGCCGTCGGGCAGCCGCACGGCACCGGGATTGAAAACCGCGTTCACTGTGTGCGGCCAGTCAGCAGCGGTCAGTATCGGGTTGGCGGGATGGCGCTGAAACAGCAGGTCACGGGCCGTCGGGTTCAATTGTCCTCCTCGCCGCCCACAGTCTCGGCATGGCGGAGCGTGAGCAGCGACCCGAGGAACGCGAGTGTCGACTCGGCACCTTCGTTGATGTTCACGCCTTCGGCATGCAGGCCGTCGTGGCACCCGCCGGTCGCGTAGTCGTAGACCGGCAGGCCGAGGTCGTTGCGGCCCAGGAACCACTCAAATGCAGTCGTCATCGCCCGGCGCCAGCGCTGGTCGCCGGTGACCCGCCAGGCCCGGAAACAGGCCTCAATCGTGCACTGCGCTTCCAGCGGCTGCTGGTCGAACCGCGCGCGCGGGGCGCCGCGGCGCCATCCGGAGTTGGCAATCGGGGAGAAGCTGCCATTGTCGCCGGTCTGGACTCGCACAAGCCAGTCCAGCGTGCTCAGGCCGGCATCCACCATCTGCTTGTCGCCCATGTCGCTCCCCGCACGGATGAGCGCCTGGCTGAGCCAGGCGTTGGCGTAGCTGAGCGACTGCTCGAACCATGGCCAGTCATCGGTGGCCACCGCCTTGTGCAGGTCGAGCAGACGCCGTGCCAGTCTTTCCCGGACCCGGCGGGCGTTGCTGGCCCCGGGAAAGCGGCGGATGTAGGAACATACCCCAAGCAGCGTGTATGCCCAGGCCCGCGGACTCGAGAACATCTCGACCGCGTGCAGGGCCGAGTCGAACAAGTTCATGGCCAGGGCGACGAAGGCATCGTCGTGCGCGGCCCCCACCACGGTGCCCAGACTCCAGAGCGCACGGCCGTGGGAATCTTCCGACCCGGCATCTTCCAGCCAGCGGCGGTCATAGCCAAGGAAGTTGCGGAAGCGCCGGTTCTCGGGATTGAAGGCGAAGTCGACAAAAGCGAGGTAGCGGTTGGAGAGCCGGTGGAGCACCGCGGGGTCTTCCTCATGCTCCAGCGCCCGCAGCGATACGATCAGGGCGCGGCTGTTGTCGTCGGTCGCATAGCCTTCGTTCAGATTGGGCACCGTGCTGCGGGCGTGCTGAATGATGCCGGTGTCGTCGGTCAGGGTGAGCAGATGGTTGAGCTTGAGTTCGGGCAGGTCCATGTCCATCTGTTCCTCGGCGGTGGCGCGGTCGACGAAGACCGGGCTGCGCATCCGCTCCGCGGCGGCGCGCTTGAAGGTGTCGAGATAGCTGCGGGCGACTTCCTTCCATATCATCTGTCGGCCGAACGCGTAGGCCTGCTTGCGCATGGCATGACGTTCGGCTTCATTCGCGAAGAGTCCGACCAGTGTTTCGGCCATGGCCGTGTGGTCGTTGAACGGCACGAGCCTTCCCCGCCCCTCGGCCAGCAGTTCCTCGGCATACCAGTAGGGCGTCGACACAACAGCCTTGCCGGTACCGGCGGCGTAAGCCAGGGTGCCGGACACGGCCTGGGCCGCGTTCAGGTAGGGCGTGACGTAGACGTCGGCCGCGCCGAGGAACTGGCAAAGCTCGTTGATGTCCACGTAGCGGTTGTGGAACACGACGTGCTCATTCACGTGCAACTCGCGCGCGAGGCGCTGCAGGGAGATACGATACTCCTCGCCTTTCTCGCGTTTGACGTGGGGGTGAGTCACGCCAAGCACGATGTAGACCGCATCCGGGAATCGTTCGACGACGGCCGGCAGGGCGCGGATGACGTTCTCGATGCCCTTGTTTGGGGACAGGAGCCCGAATGTCAGGATTACGCGCCGCCCTTCCACGCCGAACAGGTCCTTGTAGAAGTTGGGGTCAACGAAGGGCATGTCGGGGATACCGTGGTGGATGAGGTCCACCTTGGCGGTCGGGACTCCGTAGATTTCGCCGAGATATCCCCGGGAGCGCTCGCTCATCACGATGACCCGGTCGGACAGGCCGCAAAGCTCGATGAGCACCTGGCGCTGCAGGTCGTTCGGCTCCCTGAGCACCGTATGGAGCGTGGTGACGACGGGCATGCGCAGGCGGCGCTGGGTCAGCAGCAGGTGGCTGCCGGCCGGACCTCCGTAGATGCCATATTCATGTTGGATGCACACCAGGTCGACGCGGCCCAGATTCAGAAAGTCGGCGAGTTGGCGGTACTCGTCGAGGTCGTTCTGGGCTACTTCGAAACGGACGCGGTCAGGGTAGTCGTAGCCCTCGACCGTGTCGTTCATGGCCGCAGCCACGCAATCGACATCCGGTGCCTCGCGGGCGACCGATTCGCAGACGTCCGTGGTGAACGTGGCAATGCCGCACCGTCTCGGCACATAGTTGCCGATAAACGCCAGCTTGCGAAAGATGGTTGTACCGTTTTTCATGGTTGTCCTCGCTCCAGGTGAGCGCCATTATAGCCGCAGCTCGTGCCTCAGTCAAAGCGGGCGCCTCAGAGGACAATGGCGAGGCCGATGGCGGCCGCCAGACCCAACGCTCCGCCGAACCAGAACGGGGCAGATGCGCCGAGCAGACTCCAGAGGCCGCCGGCAAGCAGGGAAGCGGGCAGGAGGCCGACGCCGGTCAGGGTCGAGTGCAGCCCGATGAAAGAGGCCCGTTGTTCCGGTGGCGCCATGTCGGTGACCAGCGCCTTTTCCTGGCCGTCGTTCAGGGCACTGAAGACGCCGTACAGGGCAAACAGGGCGAAGACCGTGATGAGCGGCGGCAGATGGAACAGGGAGGCGGCGGCGGCGAAGCCGAAATAGACCAGGCCGTACGCGACATAGCTGGTGATGAGCAGGGGCTTGCGGCCGATACGGTCGGACAGGTGTCCGGCCGGCCAGGAGAGCAGGCTGTAGACAACGTTGTAGACGAGGTACGCGCCGAGAACCGCCGCGACTGACAGCCCTACGTTCCTGGCACGCAGGAGCAGGAACTGGTTGGAGGAGTTGCCCAAAGCAAACAGGGTTACGACCAGCAGGAACCAGCGGAGCCTGGGCGGCAGACCGCGGAAGGAAAGATGCAGCGGCTGGCGGACCGCATGCTCGGACCTATGCTCCCGGACAAAGAAGAGTGCGACCACGCCCAGCGCCGCGGGTATGAGCGAGATGAGGAAGATGCGCTGGTAGTCGTGCTGGGCCATGCCCTTGCCTGCTGCTCCCACGAGGAAGATGGCAGCGACGACGCCGGCGGCTGCGCCCATCGAGTCCATGGCCCGGTGCAGGCCGAAGGCAACACCTCGCTTCTCCGGGGGAGTGCTGTCGGCGATGATCGCGTCGCGCGGAGCACCCCGGATGCCCTTGCCGATCCGGTCGACCATCCGGCCGGCGAAGACCAGCAACCATACGTTTGATACGTACAGAATCAACCGACCGAGCATCGAGCCGGAGTAGCCGACGATGGCAATCGGCTTGCGGCGGCGCAGCTTGTCTGAGAGCCGGCCGGAAAAGACCTTGAGGATCGAGGCTGTACTCTCGGCAAATCCCTCGATCACGCCGAGGACGGCGGGCGGAGCGCCGAGCGCGGTCAGGTAGAGGGGGATGAGGGGATAGACCATCTCCGTGGCCATGTCGGTCAGGAAACTGGTGATGCCGGTGATGATGACGTTGAACACGGAGCCAGAGTCTAGGGCGGGAGGAGGACAAGTCAAACCGAATGACGAATCCCGAATTCCTAATGACGAATGAAGCTCGAATTGAGCAAATGGGGAAGTCGGGTTTCGGGTTTCAATCGTCCTTCGATCTTCGTGCGTCGGAATTGGCCCTTCGATGCGTTTGACCGCGGCTGCTCTAGCGCTATCATTTTGGCCGATGGCTAGTGGTCCAGTGGTCAGAAGGTCGAGTAATCCAGTGGGCATTAGGTCGAGTGCTCCAGTGTTTCGGAGGGCGGCACCTTGGTGCCTTGGTGTCCTGGTGGTCAATTTCCTGGTCTCTGCCTGTGGTTCGAAGCTGCCCGGGCTGCGCGCGCAGCTTGGCAACCCTGACCCGGACAAGAGAGTAGCCGCGATTCAGGCTCTGGTCGAGGCCCGGGATACGGCCTCGGTGGTGAAGGTTGTGGAACTGCTGCAGGACACGATACCGGACGTGCGCAAGGCAGCCGCAATCGGGCTGGGCAAGATGGCTGACCGGCGGGCTGCCCAGCCGCTGGCCGATTTCTACAACAAAGAGCAGTCCGAAGACCTGCAACTGGCCGCCCTGCAGTCGCTCATCCACCTCAGTTCCTACTCGGTCGACCCGCTCATCGGCCTGCTCAGCTCCATCCGGCCGGCCGTGCGCTCAGGCGCGGCGCGGGCACTCGGCAAACTCGGGGCGATGCGCGCCGTTGACCCGCTAATCGTGCTGCTGCACGACCGCAACACCGACGTGCGGAAGGACGCGATCTACGCCTTGCGCCAGATCGGCGATGAGCGCGGCCTCGACGCCATTTTCTCGCTGGCGCAGGATACCAATCCCGAAATCGAAGGCGCGGCCGAGCAGGCGCTCAGCGGCGCGGGCTACCAGGAACAACTCAACCGGGCGAAACGGGCGGGACGGCGGCTGCCGTACCCGTGATGCGCCGGTCCGGCTACAACCCCGCGAACAGTGAGCCGTAAAGAGCCGCCGGACAGTCCGCGGAAACCCGCCCGGCCGGGCGCCGGGCCGGTTATGCGGTTCGTGGGCGTCGTCGTCAACTCCATTCTCTTCCTGCTGGCGCTGCCGTTCCTCCTGCTGGCCGGCTGGGGACTGCTGTTCGGCGTACCGACCCTGGCCGTGGTTGCGTTTACCGCGGCGTGGATTCTCTTCCCGCTGTTCAACAACATCAAGGCGGTCCGGGTGCTCAAGTTCGGCGTCTCCTTCGTACTGGTGCCCGCGACGCTGGCGCTCGCCCCGATGATGGTCCAGGAAGTTGACCGGCAGGTCGAGCAACTGAGCCGGAAGCTCCGCAGCGGGGTGAGTGCATTCACGTTGCCGGACCGCGCTGGTATCTATGGTCTCAACGTCGTGATGAGCGCCGTCGGATACGCCCTTTACCCTGAGGCGGCGAAGGAGACTCTGTTCATGATATTCGACCCGGGGCCGCCGGCCCGCCGAGTGTTCTACTCGGACTTCGGTTTAGGCTCGCACCGGATGCGGGCGCCGCTTCGGAACTTTGCGGCGGGGCTGGGTCAGGGCGACAGCACCTGTGCCCGCGGATACGGGCCGGTCAGGATTGAGTGGAACGTGTCCGAGTATCGGCTGACCGACCCTGAGGCGCGTTACGCGCTGGCCCTTAACCAGACTCGGCTTGCGGCAACCGCCGAGCGCCGAGGTGAACGCTGGCTGATTCACGTGCGGCACGAAATGGAAGTGAGGTACCCGGAGACCCGCTACGTCACACTTGTCGGCCGGCCAAGGCTGCGGGTCGAAGAGGGGCTGTTCTGGATGCTGCAGAAGTGGGGTTGGCTCCATCCCTACACCGCCGAGTATCGGTTCCACATCTACAGTGACGACCCCAGGTTGAGATAAGCCGCCCCGCTGCTCGGCTGTGGGACAGATGGCGGCACTCGATGTTCGAGAATCCATGTATGGTATTAGAATGTCTAACCTTATGACGTTTCTCATGGCGCACGAGAAGAAAGGCCCAGTAACCCAACTGACGGAGCAGTTCGACGCGAAGTCGAAATCCTGTAAGGATTTGCAGGAGGAATACTTACGCGCCATCGCCGATTTTGACAATCTGCGAAAACGAACTCAGCGGGACAGCGAGGTCAGCCGGCGTGCAGCACTGGAGGCGCTGGTTATGGACCTGTTACCGGTGTTGGACAACTTTGAACGGGCAGTGCAGAGCGCCGAGACCGGAGCAAACGCCGAGAGCATGAAGAAAGGGATGACGCTTATTCACCGGCAGTTGCGGGAGGCGCTCTGTAGGCACGGAGTGGAGGAGTATAGTTGCGCCGGGACTGAGTTTGACCCGCGCCGGGCAGAGGCCATCAGCTTCGTGCACACCGATGAGCACAAACCGGGTATGGTCGTCAGCGAAGTCTCCAAGGGCTATGCAGCCGGAGAGCGGGTGCTACGGCCGGCGAAGGTAGTGGTCGCGAAAGAACCCCAGAGAGTCAAGAATTCGGAAGATAGAAGGCAGTCGAAGGCCGGGGCGGGCGAGGAAGAGAGCAGGGATTCCAGGGACGAAGCTGGTGAGTCCGCCGCCGAGTCTAATGGTTAGCATATTGAGCATCGGCGTTTTCGGAAATGAGCCGCTTCCAGGCGGCTGTTCGAGTCCGGATCGGGGCTCGGAATCGAGGAGGTAATAGTGGCAAAGGTCATAGGTATAGATCTCGGGACAACTTTTTCGTGCGTGGCGGTGATGGAGCGCGGTCAGCCGGTGGTGATCCCGAACCCGGAGGGCGGCAGGACGACGCCCTCGGTCGTTGCGCTCGGCCGGGAACGACTGGTCGGCACGCTGGCCAAGCGCCAGGCAGTCATCAATCCCGAGCAGACGGTTTATTCAATCAAGCGGTTCATGGGCCGGCGTTTTTCCGAGGCGGTCGAGGACCAGAAGCGAGTGCCGTTCCGCGTGGTCGAGGCGGCGAACGGCGACGCCTGGGTGGATGTGGACGGAAAGCGGCTGTCTCCGCCCGAGGTATCGGCGATGATCCTTCAGTACCTGAAGAAGTCGGCCGAGGCGTATCTCGGTGAGGTCGTGACCAAGGCAGTCATCACCGTGCCGGCATACTTCAACGATTCACAGCGGCAGGCCACTAAAGATGCAGGTAAGATTGCCGGACTGGACGTTCTGCGCATCATCAACGAGCCCACGGCGGCCGCCCTGGCCTATGGGTTAGATAAGAAAAAGTCGGAGCGGATCGCCATCTACGACCTTGGTGGCGGCACATTTGACATCTCGGTTCTGGAAATAGGCGAGGGCGTCTTCGAGGTCAAGTCCACGAACGGCGATACGCACCTTGGTGGCGACGACTTCGACCAGCGGATAATGGACTGGGTCATCGACGAGTTCAAGCGCGAGCACGGCATCGACCTCGCTCAGGACAAGACCGCGTTGCAGCGGGTGAAGGAAGCCGCTGAGAAGGCGAAGTGCGAGCTCTCGACTTCGATGGAAACCTCCATCAACCTGCCTTTTATCTGGTCCGACGAGAAGAAGGGCCCGATGCACATTGACATGCGCCTGACCCGCTCCAAGCTCGAGGCGCTGGTCGAGGACCTGGTGCAGCGGAGCTTCGGTCCGGTCAAGCAGGCGCTGACCGATGCCAAGGTCACGACGCGCGACATCGATGAGGTCATTCTGGTCGGCGGACAGACCCGGATGCCGCGGGTGCAGTTCCTGGTGCGAGAGTTCTTCGGCAAGGAGCCGCACAAAGGCATCAATCCTGACGAGGTAGTGGCCATCGGCGCGGCCATCCAGGGCGCGGTGCTGGCCGGAGAGGTGAAGGATGTGGTCCTGCTCGACGTGACGCCACTGTCGCTCGGTATCGAAACCCTGGGCGGGGTGATGACCAAAGTCATTGACCGCAATACCACGATCCCGACCCGCAAGAGCCAGGTGTTTACGACCGCCGAGGACGGACAGCCTGCGGTTACGGTCCACGTGCTGCAGGGCGAGCGCGAACTGGCCGCCGATAACCGGACCTTGGGGCGGTTTGAGCTGTCCGGAATCCCGCCGGCACCCAGAGGCACGCCGCAGATCGAGGTGACGTTTGACATCGACGCGGACGGCATCCTGCACGTAACCGCCAAGGACAAAGCAACCGGTAAAGAGCAATCGATCCGGATTACGGCTTCGTCCGGGCTGGCCAAGGAAGAAGTCGACCGGATGGTCGGCGACGCGCAGGCGCACGCCGCCGACGATCGGAAGCGACGCGAACTTGTTGACAGCCGCAACCGCGCCGATACGCTTATCTACCAGACCGATAAGACCCTTAAAGAGTTTGGCGACAAGGTTCCGGACGTGGACCGGCGCGCGATTGAAGAGGCCACGTCGAACCTGCGCCAGGCAATGAGAAACGACGATAAGGCGGCGATAGACACGGCGATAGAGAAACTGCAGAAGGTGAGCTACAAACTGGCCGAGGAGATGTACCGTCAGAAGGAAGCCGGGCCACAGCCCGGCTCGACCGGCTCTGCGCCGGAAGGGGAAGCTGGAAAGAAGGTCGACGCCGACTATACCGTCATCGACGAAGACAAGAAGTAGCGGGACGAGTCGGACGCTGCACGCTCTGGTCCGGACACCGGGATGGCGTTCAAGTCAGAACGCCCGGGTCCGGGCGCCGATTGCGGGCGTCGGGTCCAGCCAAGGCCGTTGGGGTTCGGACGAGTGTCGTGCCGCCAGCTGATCCTGTCATGTCTACCATCAGGCGCGACTACTACGAAGTCCTCGGCATCCAGCGTGGCGCCTCTCACGACGAGGTCAAGACCGCGTACCGCAGGCTGGCCAAGGAATACCATCCGGACTGCAATCCCGACAATCGGGCCGAGGCCGAGGAGAAGTTCAAGGAGCTTTCCGAGGCGTACGAGGTGCTGGCCGATGCCGACAAGCGGAGGATGTATGATACCTATGGGCACGAGGGAGTGTCGCGTCAGTTCGGGCCGGGCGGGTTCGACTTCCGCCGCGACTTCACCCATGTGGACGATATCTCCGATCTGTTCGGCGACCTGCTGCAGGGATTCGGCATGGGCGGTGGTGGGGGGCTGTTCGATCTGTTGATTGGAGGCCGGCCGCAATCGCGGCGCCACGCGCGCGGCGGCGACATCCGGATAGCGGTGCGGCTGAACCTTGAAGAGATTGCCAATTCGGTTACCAAGGAGTTAAGCTTCAACCGGTATGAGCGGTGTCCGGAGTGCTCGGGCATAGGCGGTAAGGGCAGGGAGAGTTGCAGGACCTGCGGCGGCAGAGGACAGGTCCAGCGCCGGGCGAGTTCCTTCCTCGGTCAGTTCGTCCAGGTCCAGCCGTGTCCGGACTGCGGCGGCTCGGGCGAGCTGGTCAAGGAGACGTGCAAGGTATGTTCCGGTGAGGGGCGAGTCAGGAAACCACGAACCCTGAAGGTGAGGATTCCGGCCGGAGTGGCAGCCGGCAACTACCTGCCGCTGCACGGCGAGGGTCACTTCGGACCGGGCGGCAATGGCGACGTGCTGGTGCAATTCGAGGAAAGGGAGCACCAGCTCTTCCTGCGGCAGGGCGACGACATCGCGGTTGACTTGCCGGTAAGCATCGCGACCGCGGTCACCGGTGGAAAGGTCAGGGTGCCGACGATTTCGGGAGAGAAAGAACTGGAGGTCCCGGCCGGTACGCAGTCGGGTACGGTCCTGCACATCCGCGGGGCCGGAATAAGACACCTTGACGGCGGCGTCGGCGACGAGTTGGTACGAATCGTGATCCACGTGCCCAAGCACCTGTCGCGCGAGGAGAAGAACCTGCTGAAGAGGCTGGACGAATCGAAGAGCGAACCGACGCCAGGGCCGAGGAAGCCGGTACCAGTATGAAGTCCGAAGTCCGAAGGGCGGGTGACGAACTGCGGACCGGAGCCAGGCGGGGCCACGTTGAGCAGTACTACTGGCCCGGTCTACCAAAGGACGGCCAGTTGACGATTACCGGGTCGGAGGCACGTCACATCAGCCGGGTGATGCGACACGAGGCAGGTAACGTCATTGCCGTGGTCGACGGCGCCGGTGGCGAGCGTCAGGTCGAACTGACTGCAGTCAGCGCCGACCGGGTGGCAGGGCGCGTGCTGGCTGACATGAAGTGCGTGCGCGAGCCGAAGCACCGCGTTGCCATCGCCCAGGCGGTGCTCAAGGGCGACCATCTGGCCCAGGTTTGCGCGCAGGCGACCGAACTGGGTGTGAGCCGGATCATTCCGTTCCTGAGCACGAGGACAGTGGGCCGGCTGAGTCCGGCCAGGCTCGAACGACTCCGCGCGGTTTCTTTGTCCGCTCTCAAGTCCTCGACCCGTACTATTCTGCCTGCCATAGATGTGCCGGTGCAGCTAGAGCGGCTACGGAACCTGACCGACGAGTTTGATCAGGTTCTTGTGGCCTACGAAGACGAAGTCGGGGCCGGCCTGGGCGCTGCGCTGAGGCGGGACGCCCGGTCGGTGCTCGTCGTGGTTGGACCGGAAGGTGGATTTGAACCGGCTGAAATCGACATGCTGAAGGACGCCGGTGCCGCTCTGTTCACGCTGGGACCGAGGAGGTTGAGAGCGGAGACTGCGGCGACTGCGGCCGTGACGATGACCCTTAGCCTGCTGGGTGACCTCGGGTAGTGTGGTATATGGTGAGTCCGGCAATTAGCCCCGTGACTTTGTGGATTCTGGTGTTTTCAAACGACTTGAAAGGAGGTGCCATCGAGTCATGGTAGGTATTACAGTCAAGGAAGGCGAATCCTACGAGAGTTTCATCCGTCGATTCCGCCGGGCATGCGAGAATGCCGGGATTCTGCGGGAAGTGAAACGCCGCGAGTTTTTTGAGAAGCCGAGCGAGAAGAAGAAGCGGAAGCTGGCTGAGTCGCGGCGTCGGGCGTACCGTCGCAGGCAACAGGACGAATACTAGGCGCCGTCTGCGTTGTGTGGAATCATAGCGCGGAAGTGCGGATACGGAGTTGACTGAAAGGTCGTAACGGAGCCGCATCTGGATAGTCATACGCTTGAAGTCCTGGGTTTCACGCGCGTGCGTGAAATCCTGGCCGGCCTATGCTCAACCGACATGGGCCGCGAGCGCGCTCTGACGCTTGAGCCGGCGACGGATGCTGAGCGGGTCGCGACCGAGCTGGATCGGCTGGACGAGGTCGTGAGACTCGGCGAAGAGCCGCCGCTGGCCGGGGTCAAGGACGTGCGGCCGCTGCTTGAACAGTCGCGCGCAGCCGGGTTTTTGACCGGCGAGGAGTTGCTGCGAGTCAGGCTGGCCTGCACCGGTATCAGGAAGTGCCGCGAGTTCTTCCAGCACCAGCAACAGGATGTCGCCGGAATTCGGCCGCTGATTAACGAACTCGTGCCGCAGCCGGCGCTCGAACGCGGAATTGACGACGCAATCGACGAGTCGGGAGCGGTCCGCGACTCGGCGACGCCGGAACTCGGGGACATACGGCGCCGGCTCAGGAGTCTGCGCAACGCGTTGGTCAGGAAGCTCGAAAGAATGGCTGCCGACAGCCCGAACTGGTACGGTGGCATACCCACGGTGAGAGGCGGGCGGTTCGTGCTGCCGCTGTTGCTCGAACACCGCGCAGCACTGCCAGGCGTGATTCACGGCAGTTCGGGCAGCGGCCAGACCCTGTTCGTCGAGCCACTGGCGTTCGTGTTGGACGGGAACGAATTGCAGGAACTGGCGGACGCCGAGGCCGAAGAGGTGGCGCGGATTCTTCGCCACCTGTCGCTGCTTGTTGCCCGGCACGTGCCGGAGTCGTCAGCCGCCCTGGTGGTCGCGGGCGTGCTGGACGTGCTGGTCGCTAAGCGCCGTTTCGCGTCGCGGTTCGACTGCCGGAGGCCGGAAGTATCTGCGGACGGCCGGATGGAGCTGGTCAGTGCCCGACATCCCTTGCTGGTGCAGCGAGGGGTGAACGTCGTGCCACTCGACATGCGTTTCCCGGACAGAGCGGGAGTCGTACTCATCTCCGGGCCGAACGCGGGCGGCAAGACAGTCGTCCTGAAGACGGTCGGGCTCCTGTCGCTGATGCTCAATGCCGGGATGTACGTGCCGGCGGCGGCCGGGACACGGCTGCCGCTTTTCAGACGGGTTTTCGCGGACATTGGCGACGAGCAGTCGCTCGACTCGGGCCTGTCGTCGTTCACCGCCCACGTAGGCAGGCTGAAGGAGATTTTGGACAAGGCCGATGCTGAGAGCCTGGTGCTGATTGATGAGATCGGCTCTTCCACCGCGCCGGAAGAGGGTGCTGCTTTGGCGGTCGCGGTGCTGGAGTCGCTGCGCGATCACGGGGTGAAGAGCGTGGTAACGACTCACTTTGGTGCGTTGAAGATGTTCGCGCAGGACGAGCCGGGCATGGCCAATGCAGCGATGGAGTGGGGATTGCAGGAAGTGACGGACGGCGAATTCCGAATGTCGAATCTCGGAATGTCCGGGAATCGGCAATCGCTACGTGTCAATCGCCAGCCGGCTGGTCCGACCTATCGGCTGAAGATGGGGTTTCCGGGCGAATCGAGCGCATTCGAGATTGCGGCCGGCGCCGGTCTGCCGCCGGCGGTCATCGAGCGGGCCAGAACCCGAATCGGTCGCGAGTGGCTTGACATGGGCGCCAAGCTCAGGGCGCTGGATGAGGAGCTCCACAAGGCAAAGGTTGCGCGTACTGCGGCCGAGACCGAGCAACGGCAGGCGGCCAGGCTGCGTCAGGAGTACGATGAGCAGGTGCGTGAGGTGAAGGCCGAAGCCAAAGCCGGCGCAGAGCGGTTGCGGGCCGAGCAGGATCGGTTCCTGCGTGAGAAGCGGCGCGAGATAGAGAACCTCGTCAGGGAGATCCGAGAGCAGAAAGCCAGCCATGAGAGCGTCGTTGCCGCCAAGCAGCGGGTTGAGCAGGCGCTCGCCAGCGTTGAGCCGGACGAACCGGAACTACCCGGTTCGGTGCCGGAGGAGTTGAAGCCCGGCGACAACGTGGAGTCGCACACGTTCCGGCGGCAGGGAGTCGTCGTTGAGGCGCGGGATGACCGTGCGACGGTGGCATTCGGCCAGATCAAGGTGGAACTGGCAGTTGCCGACCTGCGTCTGGTCAAGCCGGCGGACGTGAAGCCTGAGCCCGAGCCGGTACAGCCCGAGGAGCCTTATCGGTTTGACACGAGACTGAACGTCCGGGGGATGACCCGCGAAGAGGCAGACGATGCCTTGGCCAGGTTCCTGGATGAGGCGAGGATGATGGGTTCTCCCGAACTGACTATTGTCCACGGCAAGGGCGGCGGCGTGCTGCGTCGGGCCCTGTGGGCCAGGCTGCGCCGTGACTCCCGGGTGGAATCGATCAACCTCGCGGACCCGGCAGCAGGGGGCAGCGGCGTGACCGTGGTGAAGCTTGTCGCAGCCGAGGGAGCGGCAGCAAAGCGTGATTAAGCAGGAAGTCATCGAGCAGGTACGGACCCAGACCGACATCGTTCAACTGATCGGCGGGTACGTACCGTTGAAGAAGGCGGGCCGGTACTACAAGGGGTTATGTCCGTTTCATTCCGAGCGAACGCCGTCGTTCCACGTCAACCCGGAGCGGCAGACTTATCATTGCTTCGGTTGCGGGACCGGCGGGACGGCTATCAACTTCGTGATGGTGACGGAAAAGCTCGAATTTCCGGAGGCCGTGAGGTTTCTGGCAAAGCGGCTGGGCATAACCGTAGAGACCGAGCAGGCGTCGGGCAAGAACCAGGCGCTTTACGGCATCTGCGACCAGGTCTGTCAATTCTTTGAGCAGCAGCTTCCGAAGACACCGGCCGCGGTTGCCTACGTTGAGAAGCGGGGGCTGAGCGCGGAGACCGTCCGGAGGTTCAGGTTGGGGTTCGCCCCGGCCGGCAACATGCTGCGCGGACAGGCGAAACGCCGCGGATGGTCGGACGAGACACTCGTTCAGGCCGGGTTACTCAGAGTACTTGATGGACAGGGGTCGGCCGGACTGGTGGACTGGTTTCACGGCAGGCTGACCTTTCCGATATTCTCCCTGTCGGGCAAGGTCATTGCCTTCGGCGGCCGGGTCCTGGGCGAAGGCGAGCCGAAGTACCTGAATTCGCCGGAGACCGCGATATTCCGGAAAGGTGACAACCTGTACGGGATATTCCAGGCGAAGGGCTACATCAGGGAGCAGATACCGATACTAGTTGAGGGCAACTTTGACATGTTGTCGCTGGTGAACGCGGGCATCAACAGCGTCGTGGCACCACTGGGAACGGCATTTACCCCGAGCCAGGCGCAGTTGCTGCGGCGATACAACTCGCGCATCACGGTCTGCTTCGATGGCGATGCCGCCGGCCGGAAAGCCTGCCGCAGGGTGCTTGACATACTGCTGGCGGCCGGGATAGAGCCGCAGGTTGCCCTGCTGCCCGAAGGCACGGACCCGGATTCGTACGTGCTCCAGTTCGGCAGGGAGAAGCTGCTTCGACTTGTTGCCGCCGGTCAGGACTGGGTTGAATTTGCGCTGGCCGGACGCGATTTGTCGAGGGTGGCGGACCAGCGGGCGGCCCTCGGCGAACTGCTCACGCTGTTGCGCCTGATCGGCGACGACGCCACCCGTGAGCTGTACGCGAACCGGATTGCCGACCGGTTCCGCGTGAACAAGCTGGTGCTGCTGCGCAGTGCCGGGCAGGAGAAGGCGAAACCGGCCGGAACTGCCGCGAACCGGGGCATGGAGGAGAAGCTCCTGGGTTCGGCGATCCAGACGCGGGAACTGGCGACGATCGCGCGCGACCTGGGACTGGCGGATATCATGCAGGACGAGAAGTTGCGGCCGATTGCCCGGCTGGCTGCTGACCACTGTGATGACCCGGGTTTTAACGCCGGGCTCGTGCTGGGTCTGATCGCCGACGACGGCCTGCGGAAGCAGGTTTCGGCGTGGACGTTCGACGACCTGCCGACCGAAGACGAGTTCCGGGAGCGAGTGAAGAGATTCCGCGCGGACTGGCTGCTCCGCCGGCTGAAAGAAGCCGATGCCCGAGGCGACGATGTGGCAGTCGAGGATTTGCAGAAAGAGAGATGTAAGTTGTTGCAGGAAGTTACGCGAGAAAGGAGTGCGCGCCAATGAAGAGTGACGAGGAGCGCAAGCGTCCAGGCCGGCCGCCGGCTGCCGCGAAAGCCGAGACCAAACGTCCGATTGCCGGGAAGCGCGGGCCCGGTCGTCCGCCCGGTCGGGGACGCAAGGCGAGGGAGGACGGCGAGCGCGAGCCATGGCTTGATACGGTATATGAGAAAGCGGCAGGCGACAAGCGGATTACCTACGATGAGCTGGAGGACCTGGTTCCCGATGATGTTCTGATGTCGACCGACCGGCTGGAAGAGGTGGTATCCGGTCTCATCCGCAGCGGTATCATGATGACCGAGAGCCGCGCGGAAGAGCCGGAGGCAGTCATCCAGAAAGGTCCCAAGCCGATCATCCAGCGGACCGAGGACCCGACCAAGTCCTATTTCCGCGAGCTTTCCAAACTGCCACTCCTTACGCGCGAGGAAGAGATCCGCTACTCCCGGGAGATGGAGGAAGGTTACAAGAGCATCATCAAGTACTTGTTCGACCCCGTGTCGATGATGCGCCGTCTGGTAGAGGAGTGTCGGTCGATTGAGGAGGGTACGAAGTCGCTGGACCAGATCGCGCGCGTCGAGTTCGAGTGTTTGTTCGACAAGAAGGCGCTCTGGCGTGATCGCCAGCGCTTCATCCGCTGCCTGCGCGACATCCGGCGCGAGGCGGACAAGATCGAGAAACTGAAGCAGCGCAAGCCGTCGCCGTCGGTGCGCAAACAGATTGCTGACGCGAGGAAGATCGTTTTCAGTCGGGTCCAGACGCTGTCCCTGCAGCACCACCTGATCAACAACCTCATCGACGAATTCAAGAACAAGGGTCTGGAGGCGCTCGGTCTGGCGCACGAACTGCTGGTGGCTAAGGCCGAAGGCCGCGAGGGCACCCCCGAGATCACGGAAGTCAGGCGGAAGCTGCGCGATACCCACGAGTTCCTCGACCGGAATACGGCCGACGTGCGCAAAGTGCTGACCGAGATTGCACTGTGTGAGAACCGGATTCTTGCGGCCCGCGACAAGATGATCGAGGGCAACGTGCGACTGGTCATTTCCATCGCCAAGCGTTACGCCAACCGCGGTCTCGAGTTCGCCGACCTGCTCGAAGAGGGCAACGTCGGGCTCATTAAGGCGGTTGAGAAATTCAACTACCGCAAGGGGTTCAAATTCTCGACCTACGCCACCTGGTGGATCAAACAGGCAATCACCCGCGCGATTGCGGACCAGTCGCGGACCGTGCGCGTCCCGGCTCACATCATCGACGCGATCAACAAGGTCGCGAAAATCCAGCGCCAGTTTATGCAGAAGTCGGGACGGGAAGCGACAGTGGCCGAACTGGCCCAGCGACTCTCGACGCCGAAGGAGAAGATCGAAGCCCTCTCCAAGATATCGCAGTTCGGCGTGTCCCTCGACAAGCCGGTCGATGACGACGAGACGAGCTTCATTGGCGATTTTATCTACGATGAGAAGACTGCTTCGCCATCGCACGCCGCCGGCGTTTCACTGCTCGGCGAGAAGCTCGAAGAAGCGCTCGCAGTGCTGACCAAGCGCGAGGAGAAGGTACTCCGGCTCCGGTTCGGGCTCGGTGACGGCTGCCCGAGGACCCTGGAAGAGGTCGGCCAGATATTCAACATCACGCGCGAGCGGGTCAGGCAGATTGAAGCCAAGGCACTGAAGAAGCTGCGCCATCCCGTGCGGCTGAGGAGGTTCGAGCCGCTGCGTGACCTGCTGCAATGAGCCGGCATGACGACCGGGCGAAGTCAGAGGTCAGACGCGGGATTTCAGATGTCAGAAATCTCGACACCGCGAACGGGTCGTGTGAATGGCGCGGATAGGGATCATTTCGGATACGCACGACCGGCTGGACAAGGTGCGGGAGGCCGTGGCCTTGTTCAACCGGCTCAGGCCGGACCGGGTTGTACACTGCGGGGACGTCGTCGCGCCCTTCGTGTTCAGTGAGATGAAGACGCTAAGCATGCCTGTCGTGGCGGTCTTTGGCAACTGCGACGGCGACCGGGACGGGCTGCAGCGGCGGGCGAGTGAGCTGGGATTCGCGCTGCAGGAAGGTCCGCTTAGCCTCGAGTTCGATGGGAAGCGTATCGTCGTATCGCACAAGCCGCTGAGCGCTGCTCCCGACTGCGATTTCTACCTTCACGGGCATACGCACCGGCCGCTGCATGAGACCGGCCGCCCGATCGTCATCAATCCGGGCGAAGCCTGCGGCTGGCTGTCGGGCCGCGCCACGGTCGCGTTGCTGGATACGGTGAAGTCCGAAGTCGAGTTCTCCGACCTGTAGGCGGAACGGTTGAACCTGCAGGCAGGCGAGGTGCAAACCGGCGGCATCGCCCCGGGACTGTATGTCGTCTCGACGCCGATCGGCAACCTCGGCGACATGACCCATCGGGCGGTCGAGGTCCTCAAGTCAGTTGATCTCATTGCGTGCGAGGACACGAGACACAGCGGCCTGCTGCTGCAGCACTACCACATCCGCAACCGATTGACTTCCTATCACGAGTACAACAAGGTGAGTCGTACGCCGGAACTGATTCAACAACTGCGGCAGGGGAGAAGCATCGCGCTCGTCACTGACGCCGGGACGCCCGGAATCTCAGACCCGGGATTTTACCTGATACGCGCCGCGATCCGCGAGGGAGTTGCGGTAATCCCGGTGCCCGGAGCATCGGCGCTGCTCGCCGGGCTCGTCATTTCCGGTCTGCCGTCGGACCGTTTTGCGTTCGAGGGATTCCTGCCCAAGCGCGACGGCCGGCGCCGCAAGCGGCTGGCCGCGCTTAAGGATGAGGAGCGTACGACCGTCTACTGCGAAGCGGCGCGCAGGGTCAAACGCCTGCTCGAGGAGATGCTCCAGCTCTGGGGAGACCGGGATGTCGTAGTCTGCCGCGAGCTGACCAAACGTTTTGAGGAAGTCATGCGCGGCAGGTTGACCGAGGTGTTGGCGCTGATTGGCGATCGGGAGCTGAAAGGCGAAACCGTGGTTGTGGTCGCGGGAGCACCAGCGGAAAATGAACGAGAAGACGAAGCAGCAGGGGCGTAGATTTCTCAGGCCGCTGGTGAATCTGCTCGCGGCGATGCGGGTGTCGGCAACCGCAGTCACGGTGGCCGGGCTGCCGCTGAGCATCGGTGCCGGGTACCTGTTCGCGACCGGCCGGTTCATCGGGGGCGGGGTCCTCGCGGCGCTGGTCGGACTCTGCGACACGCTCGACGGCGAGCTTTCGCGCCGGACCGGTACGGCGAGCGCCCTGGGTGCCTTTGTCGACTCAACCGTTGACCGGCTGAGCGAATCACTCGTGCTCGTTGGGTTCTACTGGTATTACCGGGATTCCTGGTACGGGCTGCTCGCGGTGGTAGCGCTTGTGCTTTCACTGATGGTCAGCTACGTCCGGGCCCGGGCCGAAGGCGTAGGCCGGGAGTGCAGGGTCGGGTTCTTTGAGCGGCCGATACGCGTACTGTTGCTCCTTTTCGGCGCTTTCGTGCTCGGCCGCACCTGGATGCCTCTTGCCCTTGGCGTTATCGCCATTGGCAGTCTCATCACCGTCGTCCACCGCATCTTCCACGTGCTTGCCCAGCGGAGCCCGGCGTGAGGACAGGGCTGGATATCAGCAGTCAGGATGCAGAAGGCGGAATTGAAGAATCCAGAACTCGGAATTCCGGCTGCTGGATTCTGAATTCCGGATTGTCCGGGTGACTGGGTTCTAGTGGCCTGGCGCATACTGCTGCTCGGCGTTGCGACATCCGGCCGTGAACGCTGGTCCAAGGCCGATTCGCTGGAGGAACTGGCCGCTCTGACTGCGACTGCAGGCGGTGAAGTGGTCGAGCGGTTGGTCCAGGTCAGACCCAGGCTTGACCCGGCCACGCTCGTTGGTAAAGGCATGGTCGAGAATCTACGTACCACCTGCCGCCGACACCGCATCGACCTGCTGATAATCGACCAGGAGCTTACTCCGACCCAGCAACGCAACCTCGAGGATCAGGTCAGGGTCCGGGTCATCGACCGGGCCGCGCTCATCCTCGATATTTTCGCGCTGCATGCGCGTACTGCCGAGGCCAAGATCCAGGTCGAACTGGCACAGCTCGAGTACCAGCGCACGAGACTCACGGGCTTCGGCGTCGAGATGTCCCGGCTCGGCGGAGGCATCGGCACCCGCGGCCCTGGCGAGACCCGACTTGAAGTCGACCGGAGGAAGATAGAGCAACGGATTACGGCCCTGCGCAAGGACCTGAAGAAGATCGACCGGGAGCGGGCAGTCCAGCGCGAGCGCAGAAGCGACATGTTCAAACTGGTGCTTGCGGGCTACACCAATGCGGGCAAGTCGACCTTGCTTAACCACCTGACGTGCGCCGACGTGAAAGTGTCGGACCGGCTATTTGCCACGCTCGACCCCAATACCAAACCGCTCCGGCTTGCGCGCAACGTGAGCGTGCTGGTTACCGACACCGTCGGGTTTATCCGCAATCTGCCTCCTCAACTGGTCGCCAGCTTCCGTTCCACCCTTTCCGAAGTACTGGACGCAAGCCTGGTCCTGCACGTGGTTGACGCGAGCGACGAGCAGGTTGACCGGAAGATTGACGCCGTCAACGACACGCTCGGCTCAATCGGGGCGGGCGACAAGCCCGTCCTGATGGTGTTTACCAAGGTCGACCGCGTATTCGACGACGCTGTTATCAAACGTCTAAAGCGGAGCTATGCCCGGTCGGTATTCGTGTCCGGGAAGACCGGCGAGGGGATCGGCGAACTGGGGGCGGAACTACTAAACCGCGTGGAGAAAGCAATGGTGACCCGGACGTTCACCGTCCCGGTTCACCGCTATGACCTTGTCAGCCTGTTGCACGACGCCGGCAGGGTAGTGAAGGAGCAGGTGGTCAGGGACAAAGTGAAGCTCAGCGTCATCGGATTCAGGCCGGCGCTCGCGCGCGCCCGCGCGCTGGTGGATGACGCGCTGAGTGCATAGCCGGCACTCCCGACATTCGGCTTCTGATCGCCCGGCTGAGAGCCTAGGTCCGGCTCGGGCCGGCGCCGGCGAATACCAGGTAGCGGCCCAGCGCCTCGAGCGTCACCACTCCGATAATCCGGCCCGAATCGATCACGGGCAGCGACGAACAGCCGCAGGTCTGGATGGCGGCATAGACCTGCTCAAGGGTCGAACTCGCAGTCACGGTCGTGAATTCCTTCCTCATCACCTTTCCAACCAGTGCGCCCGGGCCGTATTCGTGCAGTGCTGCCAGGATATCCTGCTTCATCAATACGCCGACTAACTCACCGTCGAGGGCGACCGGAAAGTCCTCCTGGAAACCGTGATAAGCGTGTTCGACAACCTGGCTCAACCGATCGTCAGGACTCAGCGTCTGGAAACTCGTGGCCATGACCCGACTTACCGGTACGCTGTGAAGAGCGGTCTTTATGTGTACGCGGTTCGCCTCTGAACTCGCGCCGAAGTAGATAAAGACTGCGATGAAGACGAGCCAGATATTGGTGAACAACCCGACCAGGCCGAGGCCGATGGCGAAGATACGGCCGACCGAGGCAGCGATGGCAGTCGCCCGGTCAAAAGGCATCGCATTTGCGAGAACGGATCGGAATATCCGTCCTCCGTCCATTGGGAACCCCGGCAGCAGATTGAATATCGCCAGCAGCAAGTTCACTCGGGCGAGATTCGGGATAAAGAGCCCGCCAGTGACCGTGGCCTTGAACGTGGCGGCCGGGCCGTAGAGCAGCAGGCTGGCAGCGCCAAGCAGCAGTCCCAAGACGACGCTCGTGGCCGGGCCGGCCAGGGCGATGAGGAATTCCTGGCTAGGCTTTTCGGGCATTTCTTCCATCTGGGAGACACCGCCGATCGGCAAAAGCACGATGCCGCGTACCTTCACGCCGAACCCGCGCGCGACAACACTGTGGCCGAGTTCATGGAGGGTGACCGAAAGAAACAGCGCCAGGATGAAGCTTACCCCGGCAATCGCCGCCTTGGTCCCGCCTTGGAACGCATACACCATTCCCAGGAAGGCGACGAACAGGATGAAGGTCAGATGGAGACTAATCGGTATGCCGAACACCCTGCCCAGCTTCAACGAGCTTCTCATGGTATCAGCAATCGGCCGAGAGACCCACCGATCGAATGATCAGGTCCGCGCGTTCGGCTCCGGCTCTTGGCCGCTGCCATCCAGTTTCTCGCTTCATCTGTTTCACCAGCCTCACGGTACGATCAGGTTTCCGCTTCCCCTGGTGATCTCATCGATGAACCGCTCCTCCGGGACCACACCCTCAAACGAATGGCCGCGATTGATGACCGTTCTCGGCACTGCCATCACGTTGTACAGGCCGGCGAGTTGCGCAAACTCGGACGCGTCAATGACTGAGAGCGACACTTTGTCGCTCTCGATGGCGAAGCGGGCCGCTGTCAAAGCGGCCATCGGGCATACCGGACAGGTCAGGGTCACGAACAGCTGAATGTCAGCCGGCGAGGTCAGGCCCTCAAGTTTCGTCTTCGTCTCGGGTCTCAGCCCGCCGTTGCGGGCGCCAACCAGTTCGATCAAACTCAGCAGGGTTGAGAACTCGAAACCGGCTGGTACACCGTAGTACCTGATACCATAGTCCTTTTCCCCCGTGACCACGAATGCCGGTGTCTTGTCCACGTGGTATTGGGCCGCCTTCTCGCTTTCCTTCCCGAGGTCGTGGAGTTCAATTGACAGCTTGTCCGACAATCCGTTCAGCTCTTGCGCCAGCCCGACCGCCTCTCTGCAGAACTGGCATTCGCTTTCCTGGGAGAACAGCATCAGCCTGACCGGGTTCGCAACCCCGGCCAGAATCTCCGCAGCCTTCTTCTTAACTGGTTCACCCAGAACTGCCATCACCAATTAGACGCAGCCGTGCCGCTTCAGGAGCAGAACATGCCCACCGTCCTGCGGTGTCGTACTCTGAATCGACGGTCGCGAAACCGGTGTTTTGAGCCTGATCTCGCGGTGGGTCTGCGGGACGCGGCCGGTGGCGAGGTCGCCAGTGCCCGCGCTTTGGCCGGTTGATGGTTTGAGGCTCGGGGCTTCATCCGCGACGCTGTCGCCCGACTTCGCCATCACCGTGTGAAAGCAATGCCCGCCGGCAGCGTGTGCCGGCGGGCGCTGTCCGGATAGAGCTATTCTTCGACCTTGATTGCGCTGGACGGGCAGTCTTCGGCTGCCTGCTGCACACACTCTTCGGCCCCATCGGGAATAATATCGACCTTGACTTTGGCAGTGTCGCCTTCGATTTCGAAGATGTCCGGGCAACTGCTGACGCACAGCTCGCAGCCGGTGCACAGCTCTTTGTCTACTGATGCTTTCATGCAGACCTCCATTCAGGGCCGGCTGGTTTTGCCCGGCCGGCGCAGTTAGTGCGCTTCAAGCGCTGTAATCTAGTAGCTTAAACTGGTTTGTCAAGATTTACGAAAGGAAAGGATGCAGGATGCCGGAATGGACAGCGGAAGAGGGCAGTCCGGCTTTCCCGATTTCATGTCTTCCGGTTTTCATCTCTTCCCGGCTGGGTGAGGAAGGCATGGACGAAGGCGTCGATGTGGCCGTCCATGACCCCGGTGAGGTCGTGGGTCGTGTAGTCGGTGCGATGGTCTTTGACCTGCTGGTAGGGAAAGAAAACGTACGAGCGAATCTGGTGGCCCCAGGCGATTTCGGTTTTGGCCGCGTCCAGTTTCTCGCGCTTCTCGTCCTGTTCGCGCTTGTGCAGGTCGTAGAGCCGGGAGCGGAGAATCTTGAGGGCGTTCGTTTTGTTCTGGAACTGGGAGCGTTCGTTCTGGCAGACGACCACGATGTTGGTCGGGATATGGGTGATACGCACGGCGGAGCTTACCTTGTTGACGTTCTGGCCGCCGTGGCCGCCGGCGCGGAAGGTGTCGAACTTCAGGTCGTTCGGGTTGATCTCGACTTCTATGTCCTCGACCTCCGGGTAGACCGAGACAGCGGCGAAGCTCGTGTGCCTGCGTTTGGCCGCGTCGAATGGCGAGACTCTGACGAGGCGGTGGACACCGATCTCCGATTTGAGCAGGCCGTAGGCATAGGTGCCGCTGACTTCAAGCGTAGCGTCTTTGATGCCTGCCTCGTCGTTCGGCTGGAGGTCGAGGACTTCGTACTTGAGCCCTTCCAGTTCAATGTACCGGGTGAGCATGCGGTAGAGCATCTCGGCCCAGTCGCAGGATTCGGTGCCGCCGGCGCCGGGGTGGATAGCGAGGATTGCCGACCGTGCGTCTTCGGGCGAGCGGAACATCGCCCTCTCCTCGAGCGCGTCGAGTTCGCGGGCAATGGCCTCCACCTGTCCGGCCAGTTCTTTGCGGGCAGCTTCGTCCGACTCGTCAAAGAGACCGACCATCTCGGTCGTGTCTTTGATCTCGGAAGCGAGCTTGTCGACGCGGGTGAGTGTATCGTTCAGGGCCGCGATGCGGCGCATCGTGGTCTGGGCGCGCTCGGCCACGCTCCAGAAGTCGGGCTGGGTACTGGTCTTAGTGAGTTCGGCTAGTTCGGCCCGGCGAGCCGGCAGGTCAAAGAAACTCCTGTAGCTTCTTCAGGCGCTCGGCGAGCTGTGCAAGCTCGGGAGCTGCGCTGCGAATATCAGTGGCCATTAGGCGTCAGGAGGTCTCTGCGCGGTCAATGACAGAGTCGTAGAGACAAAAGACTAAGCAAGAAGGAAACGCTGAAGGACAAAGGCACGCGAGGAATCGGCTTTGGTACTTTCCCATTGCTTTGTCCTTTGGCCTTAGTCCTTTGTACCTAGGTCGCTCTGACTGAACCTCTGCTACTCCGGCTTCGGCTCGGACTCGACCGCAGGAGCCTCGGTCGCCTCGGGCTTTGGCTTCGGTGTCCTGGGCTTCCTCGCCTTGGGCGGCTTCGGCGGCTTGGGAGCCTCCACAGGCTTCGCGACCTTTGCCGGCTTCGTCGGAACCACTTCGCCATACTTGCGCCGGAACTTCTCGACCCGGCCCGCGGTGTCCACGAGTTTCTGCTTGCCGGTGAAGAACGGGTGGCAGGCAGAACAGAGGTCGACGTTCATCTTCGGCTTGGTCGAACGGGTCTTCACCACGTTGCCGCAGGCGCAGGTGATGGTCGACTCGACGTACTTGGGATGTATCTTCGCTTTCATGTCACATCAACTTTCGCTCATTGATTCCAGGAATTCCTTATTGTTACGGGTCAGGCGCATCTTGTCAAGCACGAACTCCATCATCTCGACCGGGTTCAGCTCGGCCAGCAGCTTCCTCATCACCCAGATGCGGTTGAGTTCGAACTCGGAGAGCAGCAGCTCCTCCTTGCGGGTACCGGAGCGCTGCAGGTCGAAGGCCGGGAAGATGCGGCGGTCAGCGAGCTTCCGGTCGAGGATGAGCTCCATGTTGCCCGTGCCCTTGAACTCCTCGAAGATGACCTCATCCATGCGCGAGCCGGTTTCGACGAGAGCGCTCGCAATGATGGTCAGCGAACCGCCCTCTTCGATGTTGCGGGCCGCGCCGAAGAACTTCTTCGGCTTCTGCAGGGCGTTGGAGTCAAGACCGCCGGACAGGGTGCGGCCGGAGTGCGGTACGACGAGGTTGTGGGCGCGGGCGAGGCGGGTAAGCGAGTCGAGCAGGATTACGACATCGTGGCCGTGCTCCACCAGCCGCTTCGCCTTTTCAAGCACCATATCCGCCACCTGGACGTGCCGCTCCGGCACTTCGTCAAAGGTCGAGCTGATGACTTCGGCTTTGACCGAACGCTCCATGTCGGTTACCTCTTCGGGCCGTTCGTCGATGAGCAGGATGATGAGTTTGATCTCGGGGTGGTTGGCCGTGATGCAGTTGGCGATTTTCTGGAGCAGGATGGTCTTGCCGGCGCGCGGGGGAGAGACGATAACGCCGCGCTGACCTTTGCCGATTGGTACGAACAGGTCCTCGACCCGCATCGAGAAGTCATTCTTCTCCGCCACCTCGAGCTGGATCCGCTGCAGCGGGTAGAGCGGGGTCAGGGCTTCAAACGGGATGCGGCGCCGGTCCTCGGAGAGCGGAGTCCCGTTCTCGGTATCAATCTTCAGAAGCGCGAAGTAGCGCTCGCTGTTCTTCGGCGGGCGGGCGCGGCCGACGATCGTGTCGCCGGTGCGGAGCCCGAACCGCTTGATCTGGGACGGCGACACGTAGACGTCGTCCGACGAAGGCAGGTAGCTGTAGTCGGGTGAGCGGAGGAAACCGAAACCCTCTTCGAGGATTTCGAGGACGCCGGTCACCTCGACGCCGTCGGCACCGATGTTGCGCTGCCGGGCGTCCGCTTCGAGGATAGCAAGGACGAGACCTTGCTTGTTACGGTCCCGGTAGTCGGGGATGTTGAGCTTCTCGGCGATATCGAAAAGCTCGGTTATCTTCTTGCGCTTCAGTTCTTCCTGAATCACTGTCTCTCCTTGTCGAGGCGATGCTCTGGCCGGATATTGAGGCCCGGCTCGGAGAACCGCCGGATTCGACTAACGTTGCCAGGCTGATGTTGTTGCCCGGTCGTCCTGCCGATTCAATGTCGGAATAACTTTAGTGGAAACGGCAGGCCTGGTTCTGAACGGACTGGGATACTTATACGGACGGACGGAGCGTTTCTGCGGAACTACGATTCACCCCGCCCGAAGACAGTATAGATGCCCCGGGCTGTATGTCAAGCAAAGGGCGGCCGGTCATCCTGAATCGACGATTCTGTCGACCGCGCCTGTGGTTGCAGTTTCCGGTTCGGCTCCGACCCCGGTATCCTGAACTCCGAACTATTGATTCCGCCATCCGTGTTCATTCTGCGGTTGGCTGCCGCTGCACCGGGCGGCTTGCCAGGGACGGGCAGTTGCGCTAGAGTGTTGGCGTTATGAGGAGTATTTCTGTCATTCTCGTGGTGCTGGCCTGTATGCTGTGCGTCGGCTGCAATCAGAACAAGGCGCCCTTGACGCCGGGCGCGCCGACCGGCCCGGCGGTTGGAATGGTGGGCGAGTCCCTCAACTTTGTCGTAGTGACAACTGACCCCGAATCAGACAGCGTGCGGTATCGGGTCGATTGGGGCAACGCCCTTGGTGACTGGACCGGTCTGTTTGCGAGCGCCGCGCCCTGCACGCTGGGCCACACCTGGACGGTGCGCGACACCTTCGCGGTAAAGGTCCAGGCTGAGGACGTCCACGGCAAGCTTTCCGACTGGTCGGCGGGGCATGTCGTGTCGATTGAGAGTCTCTGTCGACGCTAGCCGGGGCGAGGTTTCGGGCCCCATCGTGCGCCGCCGGCACCTGGATGCTGGATGGGGCTGCGGAAGGGTATTCCAATCGGCGGGTATATGAATTGTGGCTCCGCACGCGTCGTGCTGGCCCCGGAGTCCGCACGTCACTAGAAGGAGGTGCTCTGAAGATGTTGTTACTGGTTGCAGTGCCCTTGCCCGAGCTGGCCGTATGACCATGACTGCGCGGCCGGCGTGCCGCTGCGCGCGCATACTGCCGGGCCTGATTGTGCTTGCGGCTCTGGCGTTCGCCGGTGAGACGGGAAAGATTGCGGGCCACGTGCTTGATGCGGCCGGGCAGCCACTGGTGTCGGCCAACGTTGTCATAGCGGGCCAGACGTTGGGCGCGGCGAGCGATGTCGACGGCTACTACGTTATCCTCAACGTGCCGGTGGGCACCTACATCGTCGAGGCCTCGATGATCGGGTATCGAGAAGTGAGCGTAACCGACGTGCGGGTCGAGGCGGACCGTGCCGCGCGGGTAGACTTCCGGCTGGCCGAAGCCGCCATCGATCTCCCTGGTGTAACCATACGGGCCGAGAAACCGATGGTCTCAAAGGACGTGGTCAGCGCGCGCTACACAATCCCGGCCCGGGAAATCGACTTCCTGCCGGCCGGGTACCTGCAGGGCGAAATCGCCTTTTTCTCGCCGGGCGTGGCCCGGACCGAATCGAGCTATCACGTTCGCGGCGGACGGGCAACCGAGGTCGATTACCGGATAGACGGTGTGAGTGTAGTCGATCCGCTATCGGGCGAGTTCGGCATCGAGCTCTCGCGCAGCGCGGCCGACGAGGTGATATTCATGCCCGGTGGGTTCTCGGCCGAATACGGCCGGGCGATGTCGGGAGTAGTCAACCTGATAACCGCCTACCCGAAGTCAAAGCCGAGCGCGTCGTACCGAATCCGCTCCGAGAAGCCGATGCCCTATTACTACGATTTCGGGTATACGGACCAGGCATTGCAGGCGCACGTGCCAGTCACGAAGGGCCTGCGTCTGTTTCTGGATGCGGGCGGGACGACGATTGACGACTGGGACCCGCGCCTCTTCGTGCTGCCGCACAAAGACCGTGCCGACTACTCGTTCTACGGCAAGGCGGTCGCCGACCTCGGGACCAGGCTGAAGCTCTCCGGCTCGGCCGCCGTTTTCAGAAGCGAGTTCGACCGCTACCAGTCGCAGTGGAAGCTCCGGCTTGCCGACTACCGCTCGGACCTGCGCCACGGTGACCTCGCCAACATCAACCTGAGCTGGCTTCCCGAAGAACGATTCCTCGGCAAGGCGCAGGTGTCCCGGTTCCACACCGACAAGACGTACGGACTGAGGAAGCCGGGGCCGGTCGTCTTCTGGCAGGACTTCCGGTTCCGCGGCACGAGCGAATACGGCCTGCCGGTGATCGACGAGCACAATCCGTGGAACGTACAGTGGAACCGCTACTGGTATTTCTACACTGCCGGTACGTACGACCAGTATCGCAACACCTCGACCGACGCCTGGAACTCGCAGCTCTTTGTCACCGCGCAGGTGAACGCCCACCATCAGCTCACGGCCGGCGCCGAAGGCGACTTCTACGACGTGTCCAGCCACTGGTATCGCTGGCTCAAGTCAAATAGCCCATTCATCGACAACTACCAGTTCAAGCCGACGGAACTGAGCGCGTACCTGCAGGACAAGGTCGAGCACGAAGGTCTGTACGCCGACGTTGGTCTCAGATACGACCAACTTCGGCCCAATGCGACGTATCGGGACCTCACGCTTCCGCTCGACACCGCCGCGCGCCAGCCCGCAACGCCCAAGGGCGGCGTTTCGCCGCGGCTCGGGGCGTCGTTCCGGATAACCGAGTGGCTGTTTGCCCGGGCCAATTACGGTTACTACCTCCAGTTCCCGATGTTCTCGGCGCTATACGACAACACGGTCGCCCCAATCCTCTACCGCACGAGCTATCACGATTCGCTGCTCGTAGTCGGCAACCCGAACCTCAAACCGGAGCGGACCCAGGCCTACGAAATCGGACTGCAGGGCGAGGTAGCGAAAGGCCTGCTGCTGACCGCCAACCTGTGGCGAAAGGACGTGTACGACCTCGTCGGCACGCGTGAGGTGTCGGCCCTGCCCCAGGCGTACGTAACGTACTTCAACATCGACTACTCCAAACTCACCGGGGTCGAGTTCATCGTAGAAGTGCGCCGGAGCTGGTTTGATACCAAGCTCTCCTACACACTGTCATATGCCCGCGGCACGAGCTCCTACGCCAACCAGGCATACTACGAATTCATCCAGCAGGGAGTCACGGTGCCGGCGGTCGAGTACACGCTCGACTTCGACCAGCGGAATCGGCTCTTCCTGCAGGCGGATGCAACCGTGCCGGAACAGGCGACCAAAACCCGCTGGCTCGACGCTGTGCTCGACAGCCTTGGGTGCCATTTGCTCGGCTACGTCGGCAACGGCTTCCCCTATTCGCCCCCGGGTGGCAAAGGAGACCCGGCCACATGGAACACCTACACCGGCCCATGGCGGTCGAACGTCGATGCGGTGCTAACCAAGCCGGTGAAGCTCGGGCCACTGAGGATTGATCTTGTGGCGGAGGTACTCAACCTGCTCGACATCCGGGACGTGCTCTACGTCTACCCGGCGACCGGCTCGCCGACCGACGATGGCCAGCGGTTTTACTACTACGACTTCGATTTCGTGAGGTACGACACCAGCATCTCGCCCCAGTGGTTCGGAAACCCGAACTACGACCCGGCACGGGACCCGAACCACGACGGTTACATCACGCGCGGCGAAGCCCAATTCGCCGAGTACGAACGAGTTGTCGCGTACCACAAGGCAGCGATAGACTGGATAAACAACTACGGCCCACCCCGCCGGGCGCGGCTCGGCTTCACGGTCGGGTTCTAGGAGGGCGCGATGTGTCAATTGACGCGATTGTCGGCGCTTGTCTTGTTCCTGTCACTCCTGTCCTGCCGCGACCCGAATTCGTACCAGCCGTTCGACCCGACCAAACCGGACCCGCCGGCCCCGCCTGTGCTCACGTATCCAACCGACGGTTGGCTGAGCGACGACTTCGCCTATCCGCAGGACGTCAGTTTCGCCTGGCAGTCCGTGCCCGGTGCTCAGTTCTACGAGATGCAGGTTCAGTCCGACTCGCTCTTCACCGGCTCTTCGCCGGGCTGGCGCGTCTACGAGTCGTCGGCGGTCTACTCCCTGCATACGTTCGGCGTGTATTACTGGCGAGTGCGCGCGGCCAGCAGGAACTGGAACAACTACACCGACTGGTCACACCCGTTTCGCTTCACGCTGCCTAATCCGGGCAAATAGCCCGCTCACGCCCGCACAACTCGCAGTCAGAAACCAGCACTCCCGATAGGGAAGCCGGGTCCAAGTGGCTGGCGGTCCGCGGTTTGATTCGCGTCCGGGCCGCAGCCAGACGCCGGGGTCAGCGGCGCTTTCCAACGCGCGAGTATATGAAGTCAAGGCGACGACTGATGGCTATGTTACCAGCCGTGAACACTGGTCGGGTGCGGGAGTGGACATTGTCACGTCGGCACGCGGGCGCCGAACCCGTGACCGCGAACACTGCCCGGCTTCATTCCTCGGCCCGCAAGCGGCCGGTGGCGTCAGTCGTAAACCAAAGCTCAAGGAGGAGACATATGAGGCACATAGTCTGTCTGGCTCTGCTGGTGTTGATAGCGGCACCGGCTGCACGCGCGGCCAACCGCGGACTCTTGGTCGCGCCCGGCGCTTCGCTTCGGGTAGTGAACACGCCGGTGGGCGACGGCGGGTCCGGTCCGTCCGGTCCGCAAACAAGCCCGGGTCCAGGCCGCCCGGCCCGGTTCACTATCGGCGCCGTTGACACGATTGGCGGTACAACCTACGACTACGGCACCAACGGCCCGGCCTACCGGATGCTCGTAACAACGCCGGGCAAAGGTATCCACGTCCTGTTCATGTGGTCGCAGAAGACCGACACGCTCTTTCAGGACCGTAACCTGCGATACAACTTCTACGACTTCAACAATCGGGCCTGGAACTGGCCGGACGCAGACTTCATGCAGGCCGGCGTCCCGGTGTTCGCAGAGCGGGCCGGGTACGGCAATCTCGATGTCGACACCAATGGCGTCGCCCTCGTGTCCGCCCACCACCGGACGGGCTCGGGCGACCCCGACTTTGCACCGATAATCGCCCGGGATGCCGACGTCGGGGCCGGCATATTCGAGTATACGATGGGCGAGTCATCCGCCATCAACTACTACGAATGGCCCTATCTGGCCTACAGTCAGAATGGTACTTGCCAACTGGCGATGATTGACGCCAACAGCCAGGACAACCTGTTCTGGAGTCGAATGGCCGCGTGGGGCACCTGGCAAACCGCGCTCAGCATCCCCGCGCCCAAGCCCGAGCCGCTGTCACCAACCCACAACATCGCGACCTCGAAGGTCTCCGGTTCGAACAAAGTCTGTATCACCTGGGTCGCGGTGCCGGCCAGTGGCTACCAACAGTCCCCGGGCTTCTACCGCGAGTCTCAAGACGGCGGCAACAACTGGGACGCGCCGGCTGATATCGGCTTCCCGCTCACGTTCCACCCGGGCTCGGAGACCGTGCCGTCCTACGACGTCAGCTCGCTCTTCCCCTTCTACGACCGGAATAACAACCTCCACATCGTCGGCAACGTCACGCCGTTCGTCCGCGACACCAACTGGGTTCTGCCCGGCCAGATCTGGCACTGGTGTGCAGCCAATCCGGATACGTGGAACCTCATCCACGTCGCGTCGCCGGATTCCTGGATGGCATCCTGCGGCGGCCATGCCGTGGTCTGCTGCCGGCCCAGCCTCGGTCAGGACGCACATGGCAATCTGTTCGTGGCCTGGGAAGAGTTCGACGGCGTGAACTTCGAGCCGACCACGTCGCGGCTGCGGGCCGACATCTGGTACTCCTACTCGAGCGACAACGGCATCACCTGGCAGGATGGGGTCAAGATCACCGATGGGGGAGAAGTTAGCTACCGATTCCCCTCAATCCTTAACCCGATCGGCGACACGGTCATGGTGACCTACCTCATCGACCAGGTAGCCGGTTTCTTCGTCCAGAGCGCCGAAGGGGCGGCCAGCTACAACCCGGTGGTGGTCCAGAAATGGCCCAATCCCGTCGGTATCGCCGAAGGACCGACGCCCGCTCCTCCTCCCCGGATGGAGCTGGCAGCCGGCCCCACCCCGGCCAAAGGCCGCACCGCGATATCCTACTCCCTCGCGCGGGCTGGTGATATGTCCCTCGTCATATACGACGCGGTCGGTCGCCCGGTCCAAACGCTCGCCTCCGGCTGTCGGCCGGCGGGCAGATACAGCGCCACCTGGAACGCAAACGGTGCCGCGGCCGGCATTTACTTCTGCACGCTTGAAAGCGGCGGCCGCAGCACGAGCCGCAAGATTGTCCTGTCCGAATAGCCTCAGCGGCTTCCTCACAAAGGCTGCCCGCGTCCGTGCGGGCAGCCTGTCTTTGCGGGGAGCATCCTGCGGCGCTATCGGGAAAGGGGCGGGGTATCCTTGTCCTTTCCAACGCGGGAGTATATGATGTATCAAGGCAGCGACCGATGGGCATACCGGGTCTCAAGGTTCGTTGTCGAGTATCCGGACGTTTCCTGGGTCTGCGCGGAGATGACTCACCGGCCGCATGGTAGCTTGCCGGCAGTGATGCGCTAGGGCGACAGTCCAAGGAGGAGTCTGATGCGGCATAATGTCTGTTTGACAATGCTGGTTCCGATTCTGGCACTGGCTGCGGGTCCGGCCGGGTTCACGGTCGGCACCGTTGATACGGTCGGCGGGACAACTTACGATTGGCAGTTCAGCGGACCATGCTGGCGTATGCTTGTCAATTCGGCCGGGCACGGGATGTATGTCGTCTGGATGTACTCCACCAGTATGTCGGGCAGCACCTTCCCGGACCGCAACATGCGCCTCAACTACTACGACGACACTCTACAGAAGTGGGCCTACGTTGACTCGTCTGACTTCATGTACAGCGGGATGGGCCTCTTTCCGAAGCGCTCAGGCTACGGCAGCATCGATGCCGACACGGGCGGAACTCCCTTCACCAGTTGTCACACTACGCTCGGCGGCGCTACCAAACCCTGGGTGGCCAAAGGACAGTCGGGCGGCTACTCGGACTCGGTTCTTCCTTCCTGCACTTGGCCGCCAATTGCTGTGGGCCGGAACGGCGCGGTCCACATCCTGCCGATGACGAACAGCTATGACCTGACCTACTGCCGGATTGCACCGGATAGCTGGCCGCACTGGTCCACGCCGATGACCGGGATACTGCCGAATCCGGGTTTCCCGAGCCAGAACATCGCCGCCTCGAAGGTGTCGGACAAGGTCTCGCTGGTATGGGAGGTGAGCTCGTCCTACGCGGCATACGCGGTGCACAGCACCGACGGCGGCGTCACGTGGGGCAGTCCGGCGGCGCTGGCCCCGTCTGCCGCCTATGGCGGAGACACAGCGACAGGTTTTCACCTCTCGTCGCTCTTTTCTTTCTACGACCGGCACGACGGGTTCCACATCGTGGCGAACCTCTGTCCGGTAGTCAACGACACCGCTCTGGTGGTGCCGTCGCAGATATGGCACTACTGCCCGGACAACACGCCGCAGTGGAGTCGAATCCATGTCGCGAGCTGCGACCCGACTCACATGCAGGGCTCGCTTGGCGTCAATGCGACGTATGCCTGCCGCCCGACCATCGGCGAAGACCAGGCCGGAGGCCTTTATGTCGTCTGGGAGCAGTTCGATTCGCTGAACGTCGAGCCGACCACGTCGCGGCTGCGGGCCGACATCTTCCTGGCGCAGGACAACGGCGACAACGGCGCGAGCTGGCAGCCAGGCACAAGAATCACTGACCAGGGGACGTGGAGTTGCAGGTTTCCTTCGGCCATCGATTACTTCGGAGACGACACTTTCCGAGTATCGTACGTGATCGACGAGCAGGCCGGGTTCTTCGGTGGCTACCCGCCTGATGGTGCGGCCACGAGGAATCCAATCGTCGTCCACAAGGTCCCGGTCACGGTCGGGATTGCCGAGGGCAGGGGGCTGGCGGCTCTGAGCGCCGGGCTCGCCGCCTCGCCCAACCCGTTCGGCCGAATGACCACGATCAACTACCAGCTCCCTTGCGCCGGGACGGTGGCGCTGACCATCGACGACATCGCCGGCAGGGCCGTGCGCCGGCTGGCGGGCGGGCTGCAGAATGCCGGCCTCCACTCGGTCACGTGGGACGGCAGAAATGACCGGGGTCGCGCACTACCGACCGGCGTCTATTTTGTGCGCCTGGCGTCGAGCGCTGGTCCGCAGGCGGCCAGCGTCACCAAGATTGCCCTGTCCGAATAGCGCATGCGGCTTCATCGCAAAGGCTGCCCGCGTCCGTGCGGGCAGCCTTTCGCTGGATCCCCGGAGCCGGCATTTGACCAACCACAGAGCCCACCGAGAGCACAGAGTGAGTGAAGCCGGGGTCGGGTTTTCCACCGCGGAATCTCTGTGCACTCTGTGGTTGAGTGTCGGATTCAGGGGATGGAGGCCATTGACGAAGCGAAAGGGGGAGGCCTAGAGTGACACCAACGACAAGACCGCTGAAAGCATCAAGTACGACTGTTCGCATGCCGACGCCCGAGGGTCGGAGACGGCGGGCACGGTTCAGCTTGAAGCCCGCCCTCGCGACCATGACGCTCTCGGTAGTTCTTCTGTCCACAGGCTGCTGGCATCGCGCTCCTGACACTCCGGCAACGCCGTGGGGGACGTTGGTTGGATTCGTCGGCGGAGCGTCGGTGCTCACTTCGCTTGTCGCTATCCCGGACCTGGACAGCGTGGTGGTGAGGTTCGACTGGGGCGACGGGGTCATATCGGAATGGAGTCCGTGGACTTGGAGAGATACGGTGAGACTGGGGCACCAATGGGCCGCACCCGGCAGCTATGAAGTCAGGGCACAGGTGAAATCCGGCTCAGGCAGAACCTCGGCCTGGTCCGGCGCGCACCAGGTCGTAGTCACAGGCGCGCAAATCCGGTCCTATGGCGGGGCCGGAAGTCAGTTCGCCCAGTCCGCGGCGCTGACCGACGACGGGGGGCTCATCGTCGTCGGGGCGACCGAAAGAGCCGGTTCACCGATAGATAGCGTCTGGCTGCTGCGCACCAACGGCTCGGGCGACACGCTCTGGACGCGAACCTTCGGGGCGCACGGAAGCGGTTCCGCGGCCGGTAGCTCAGTGGTCCAGACCCGGGGTGGCGGCTTCATCGTGGCCGGGTGGGGCGAACGCTACTTAAACAGTGAAGGCGACCTGCTACTCATCAAGACCGACGCCAATGGCGACACGGTCTGGACCCGGCAGCTCGACCTTGCGCGTAGCCAAGGCGGGGCCTGCATCCGGCAGACTGCCGACAACGGTTACATCATCGTCGGAACAGCCCGCACCCAGGGGAACGGCAACGGCGACATCTGGCTGGTTAAGACCAATGAGAACGGGGACACGAGCTGGACAAGGACCTTGTTCAGTACCATGTCGCAGGAGGATGGCCAGGCGGTCGAATTGACCGGCGACGGCGGGTACGTTGTGCTCGGCACGAGCTGGGACCAATCCGGAATGCACTCAGCGATCCTGCTCACGCGGACCGACGCGAGCGGCAACGAGATTTGGACCCGCACGTTCGACAACGACTACCGCGAGTGGGCCAATTCGGTCCGGCCGACCGCGGACGGCGGGTACATCCTGGCGGGCAATGCCGAGCCGAGCATTTACGAAGGCGGCCCGTTGCTCCTCAAGACCGATGCGGAAGGCAACCTCGTCTGGCAGAAGAAGCTGAACCGAACCGGGGCCTGGCTTGCCCATTCCGCCGAACCTCTTGCCGACGGCGGCTACGTGGTCGCGGGCTACTCGGCCTCGTATATCGGTGGCGAAACCGACGCCTGGCTGGCCCGGACCGACGCAACCGGCGAGGTTCTCTGGGATGCGGCGTTCGGCGGGGTGAGCCACAGCAACGCGGTCGCAGCCTTTTCGGCGCCCGGCGGCGGCTATCTGCTTGCCGGCTCAACCTACCCGGACAGCGCGGAAGCAACCGACATCTGGGTCATCAAAACCGACCTTCCCGCCGTCCGCTGAAGGAACCACGAGCCTCCGCCGTTGGTTTCTAGTTTCTGGTCTTTGGTCTCTAGTTTCTGCGCATCTTCGGTTTCACTCCGTCCCATCCTCGTCCAATATCTGCGTTCATCTGCGTTCATCTGCGGTTACACTTCCGGTTTTCCATTCGGCTCCCAGCCCGTCACTCTGCATTCTGAACTCTGGTCTCTGAACTCTGAACTATCCGTGTCTGCTCTTCTGTCGGTTCTCTTGCCTTGGTTTCCCGCGGAACCAGCCGGGCCGAACGTCCGTCTAACCCATAGAGGCGCGGGCCAGGACGTAACCGAAAGGAAGGAAAACGATGGAGCAACGCAGCGCAGCCCGCGAAACGACCGAAACCGTCATCCCACGCCGGTCCACGACCGACCGCGAGCTCATGATTCACGGCACCACGTTCATCGCCGAACCCGGCAGACAGGAAGTGACTTTCTCGCGCGAGTTCGATGCGCCGCGCGACCGCCTATTCCGGGCCTACACCGACCCGAAGCAGATTGTGCAATGGTGGGGGCCGAGAGTGCTCAAAACCCGGGTCGAGAAGATGGAGGTTAAACGGGGCGGAACCTGGCGGTTCACTCAGACCGACCCCAAAGGGAAGGAATACGGGTTCTCCGGCGTCTACCACTCAGTGAAGGCGCCCGAGGAGATAACATGGACCTTCGAATACGAACCGATGCCCGGCCACGTGTCATTGCAGACCGCAACCTTCGAGGAACGCGGCGGCAGGACGCTCGTCAAAACTCACGTAATCTACCAGTCGGTCGAGGAACGCGACGCGATTCTGAAGCCGATGCGGGAAGGCGAGGCCGAGTCAATGGACCGGCTCGCCGAGCTTCTTGCCCGGGCGGCAAACTAGCGCAGCCGTCCGATACTAATGGCCTCGAAGGCACGACGGACACGGGACAGAGAATGAGCCGCCAAGGACGCCAGCGGACACGCCAGGGACAAGTTTCCAGTTTCTGGTCTTTGGTTTCTGGTCTCTGCGCATCTTCGGTTTCACTCCGTCCTATCCTCGTCCAATATCTGCGTTCATCTGCGTTCATCTGCGGCTACACTTCCGGTTTCCCATTCGGCTCCGAGTCCGTCATTCTGCATTCTGATCTCTGGTCTCTGAGTTCTGAACTGTCCGATTCCGCCCCCCGCGCCCATCCGTCTTGTGGCTGCGCCACGCTTTGCTCGTCCGTGTTCATCCGTGTCCATCTGTGGTTATCCTGCTTAGCGTCCGTCATTCTGCATTCTGAACTCTGGTCTCTGAATTCTGGACTATCCAATTTCGCCGTCCGCTTGACCGAAGGGAGTACATGCTCATGACCCGCATTCTGTTCATCGGTGTTGGTAACTCCGCCCGCAGCCAGATGGCCGAGGCATTCTGCCGGCAGATGACCTTATCCGCCTCGCCACCGGGCGGAGGTCAAACGGGCCGAGACGTCGAGTGCGCCTCGGCCGGCTCCCAGCCGGACCCAAACGTCCAGCACAATGCTGTCGCGGCGATGGGCGAAGTCGGCCTCGATATCTCCGGTGCAAAACCCAAAGGTACGATTGCGGTGCTGCCCGGCAAATGGGACTACGTGATTTCCCTCGGCTGCGAGGTGGACTGCCCGTTCATCCCCGGCGCAAAGGTGGAAAGCTGGGAGATTCCCGACCCCCGAGGAACGCCCCTCGCGGAGTATCGACGGATACGCGACATGATAAGTGCCGAGGTCGGAAAACTACTTCAGAGGATTCAAGGCTAGAAGCAGAGGTTGAGGAAGAGCCAGCCGCACGGCTGGCTCTTCCTGTCTTGCAGGCTGCTGGCCCGGTCGCTCGGCCTGTCAGTCCCGGATAAGTCAGCGCCGGCCGATTATCGTTACCGTATGCGACGTGCGGTCGGCCGATGCCACGTAATCCTCGTCGGCGGGCGCGCGGACCGACTTCGTGCCGCCGCCGGTTGCGATGTGGTCGACAATGGTGTTGTCCGCCGTGCGGATGACAAGCGCCCCGTCGCTCTCCGACGACACAAAGAGGTACTCACCGTTGTTGACAAAGCACATACCGACAACCGAGGCGCCGGCATCAATCGTGGCGACCACGCTGTCGTCCGAAGTCCTCACCACGGCAATCCGGTCGCCCCAGTACTCGGTGGCGTACACATACTCGCCGCCCGGCTTCACCCGCACCCGGTGCGGCGTGAATCCCAGCTCGATGGTAGCGACCACCGTGTTACCCACGGCGCGGATCTTGGTCAGGTTCGTTGACCCCACATTGGCGGTGTAGATATAGTCGGCGTCGCAGTCCACGTCGCGGGGAATGTTGCCCACCGGCACGCTGGCAATCACGGTCCGGGCCAGGGTGCCGATTACCGATACCGTGTTGTCGTTCTGATTGGCGGTGTAGCAGCGGCCTCCATCCGGCGAAAAGCAGAGCCGGTGGGGGCAGGCGCCGACCGGTATCCGGTCCACCACGGCATTGTCGCTCGTCTGGATGACCGAAACCTCGTCGTCCCACTCGCTCGTCGCGTACACATACTCATTGCCCGGCATCGCCGCAATCATGTAGGGATTCGAGCCGCAGGTCACCTGCGTGACCACCTTGCGATTTTCCATGTCGACGACGGTGACGTACTGCGCGACCTGGTTGGCCACGTACGCCATCCGGCCGTTCGGGAGCACCGCGATATCGGTCGGGTCACCGCCCACCGCGATGCTCGCGATTACCGTATCCGGGTAGCCGGACTGCGCTGAACCGATAAACACGATGTGGGTGGGGGACCAATCCGATGCTTCCCCGGTCACGGCCTGGGCCCGCACGCGCACATTGTAGGCGCCCGCGGTCCGCCAGACATGAGAAAGGGTCGCCGTTGCGCCGCTCGGCACGTACCGGCTCCACTCCAGCTCCCCGCCGGTGCCCCAGTCGAACTGGTACCTCAGCGGCAGATTCTGGCGGTCGACCGTGGCCGCCGTGAAACCATAGGCTGTACCGGCGTCGCCGGCACGCGGGCCGGACGGCGCTTCTGGCGTCTCGGGTGGCGCGATACCGCAGCCCGAGACGAGGATGGCGCTGCAAATCGCAGCGGCGAGACTCAGGCGCTTAATCATAACTACCTCCTCGACTGACTAGAGTCTAAAACCGGAACCGAACCTGTCAACCGTCTTCCTGCCAATCCCGGTCAAGGCCCTGACGGCAATCGGCCTCAGGCCGCCTGCGAGGGCTGGTAAGACCGACTGAAACCGACTCGGGGAGTTGATGGTGCTATCAGGCCGGGAGCGTGAAGGTGAAAGTGGAACCGCGGCCAAGGGTCGAGTCCACCGTGAGTTCGCCGCCGTGCCGTTCCACTATCTTGCGGCAGACTGCCAGGCCGATGCCGGTGCCCGGATACTCGTCCTGCTGGTGCAGCCGCTTAAACAGCTCGAACACCTGGGCGTGGTACCTCGGGTCGATGCCGATCCCGTTGTCGGCGACGGATATCCTCCAGAAGGATTTAACGGGTCGGGGATAGGAGGATTCCAGTGGCGGCCCGTTCTCCTCTCCCTTGCTCTCCGCGTCTCCGCGTCCCCGCGTCTCCAGCCCACCGTGTCCCCGCGTCCCCGGCTCCCCGGGTCCCCGCGTCTTCGCTTCTATCCTCTCCGCGGTGATCCGGATAGCCGGCGGCGCCTCGGTGCGGAACTTAACGGCGTTGCTGATGAGGTTCTGGAAGAGCTGCACGAGCTGCAGCCGGTCGCCCATTACTCGGGGCAGCGGGCCGCTCTCCACTGTCGCGCCCGTTTCAGCGAGGGCCCAGGACAGGTTCGTTTTCGCCTGCTGCAGCACGGCATCCATGTTCACTTCCGCGAACGGCTCTTTCCGCGAGGCCAGACGCGAGAAGGCGAGCAAATCCTGAATGAGATCGGACATCCTCTTCGCCCCGGCCGTTGCGTAGTTTATATACTTGTCCGCTCGCTCATCGAGCTTCCCCTGATAGCGTTGACGCAGCAACCCGACGTAGTTCGAGACCGTTCGGAGCGGTTCCTGCAGGTCGTGCGACGCCACGTAGGCGAATCGCTCCAGTTCCTCGTTCGAGCGCTTCAGCTCGGTCATCGTCTCGCTCAGGGCCGCGGTCCGCTCTACCACCTTCTGCTCCAGCGAGGCGTGAGCGTCTTTCAGCGCCTCCTCGGCGCGCCGGGACTCGGTCACGTCCCGGGCTGCGGCGAACACGCCGATGACCTTGCCCTGCTTGTCCTTGTATACGCTGGCGTTGTAGAGCACGTCGGTCAGGCTGCCGTCGCGGTGGCGGATGGTCAGCGGGTAATTGGTCACAAGTCCTCTGGCGAACACCTGCTGATACCCTGCGCGTGCCTTCTCCGGCTCGGTGAAGTAGTTGGAGAAGTCAGACCCGATCAACTGCTCGCGCGGCATACCGGTGACTCTGACGGTCGCCTCGTTGACGTCGGTCACCTTGCCCTCGGCCGATATGGTCACCAGCGGGTCCAGCGACGATTCAATCAGGTCCCGTGAATACCGCGCGGCCGCGGCAAGCTGCGCGGTCCGTTCATTCACCCGCAGTTCCAGCGTGTCCTTCGCTTCCTGCAAGGCCGCCTCGGCCTGCTTGCGCGCCGTGATGTCCACCGCCGCGGTGATGGCAACCTTCCGCCCGCCAAGCTCAATCACCCGGCTGGTGAGCGAATTCCAGAACCAGGTGCCGTCCTTACGCCTGCCCTTCATCTCAAAGCTGTTGATGAAACCCTTGGTCTGCAGCTCGCGTACGATCACTTCGCGCTCGGCCAGATCGTAGTAGAGGTCAGGCGTCTTACCTCCCACCAACTCGCCACCGGGATAGAGATACTTGGCTTCAAACGACGGGTTGGTGTAAAGGACCAGGCCCTCGGGGATGGTGCTCATGATGATCTGCACGTCGGTATTCTCGGTAAAGGCGCGGAACTTCTCCTCGCTCTCGCGCAGCCGCTCCTCGGCTCGGTGGCGGTCGGTCACGTCGAGGCTCATGCTGACCAGCGCCACGACCTCGCCATCGATGATGAGTGGCGACATCTGCCAGTTGAACCATGTCTGATTCGGCGGGTTGCTGTTGTAGGGAAAGTCGAGGAAGCTCTTTGGCTGCTTCGTGCGCACGACCTCGTCGAAGACCGCGACAATCCCTTCGGCCTCGACCGCGGGAGCGTACTCGAAGACGTTCAGGCCTACCATTCCTTTGCTGCGGAATGGCTCGCCGAACAGCTCCTGGTAGTAGCGATTGTGCGCGAGGACCTCGTACGGCCGTTTGCCCTCGAACAGAACCAGTCCGGCCGGCGTGTTCTCAAGCAGCGCCTCAATCTCAGCCTGCTGTCGCCGCACGCGCTCCTCTGCCTGCCTGCGGGGCGAGATGTCGCTGACCACATAGGCAAACCTGGGCGGTCCACCGGCCGGCGTTCCCAGGTACGTGACCGTGGCCGACAGGTGCGCCCGCCGCTCGCCTCGTACGTCGTCGTACTCGAAGGTGACGGGTCGCCCGGTCTTCTGACTGGCGCGATAGTGCCCCACCCACCTGCGGAGAATGTCACGCGGCTCACCAAGCTCGGAGCCGAGCTTGTTCCTCATCGTTTCCGGCGTGAGCCCCGCGAACGCCGCCGTAACCGCATTGTCGCGCACGTGCCGGACGTCATCGTCCGAAACCACCTCTACGATGCCCTGCATTGTCCCCGGTGCGTCGAAGTAGCTCCTGAGCAGTGACTCGCTCTGCTCAAGTGCTTCCTCGGCCCGCTTGCGGGCGGTGATGTCGCGGACCACGCTGTCCTGGTACAGCGGCCGGCCTTCGGCGTCACGAACGAGTCGCGAGTTGACGGAAATCCAGCGGTACTCGCCCGACTTGGGCCGCCAGCGGACGTCGTACTCAGCCATGCCGACATCAGTGACTCGCTGCCGCGCCTCCCGGACTGTGTCGTGGTCATCGGGATGGACGCGCGCCAGCGCTTCTTCGGCCGACATCGCCATCATCTCATCAACAGCGAATCCATATACCGCTTCGGTTGCCGGGCTGAAGTACTCGTAGCGCCCGGCCCGGACGTTGAGTCTTACAATCGCGTCGCGCGCGCTGTTGAGAACAGAACTGAACCGCTCCTCGGTCTCGCGCAGCGCCGCTTCGGCCTGCTTGTGGGCGGTGATGTCTTCCACGGTCGTCAGAAAGTGGGGCTGTCCGCCAATTGTCAGCGGGTCGACGTTCAGGCTGATCGTGCGGCGCTCGCCTGCCTTTGTGGTCCTTACGACCTCGAAGCTCCTGAGCAGCCCTTTGGCCTTCATTTCGGCCGCGATTATGGCCCGCGCCGCCGGGTCGAAGATACCCAGGTCCACGCTCGTGCGGCCGACGAGCTCTTCGCGGCCGAAGCCGAACATCTTGAGAAATGCGTCATTCACTTCGACTATTTCCGGACCCGGCAGCCGGGAGAGCACCTTGGCGATGGGGGACCGGTCGAACAGAGTGGCGTACTTGTCCTCGTTCTCCCGCAGCTTCTCCTCGGCCTGCTTGCGGTCGGTGATGTCGTCAAACACCGCGACAAAATGGTCTTTGGCCGGGCTGTACACCGAGATGGAAAGGAACTTCCTCAGCGGCGTAAAGTTGATATCGAACCGCTCCGCCACGCCGGTCCGGGCAACTCGGCCGTATATCTCGAACGGTTCGGGTGTCGCTTCCTTGATTCCCGGTATCGCCTGCGTGGCGCGTTTGCCGACGACGTCAGCCAGGCCCGTAAGCCTGCCGAAGGTACCATTGACCGCCAGATAGACCCAGTCTTCCGGCTCGCCCCGTTCGTTGTAGATCATCCGACAGTAGGCGAGGCCCTCGGACATGTTCTCGAACAGGCCGCGATAGCGCTCCTCGCTCTCCCGCAAACGGCCGGTAAGCGCGCTGTAGTCCGCAAGCATGGTCAACATCAGGACCATGTATCCCGAAAGCCGGACCACCTGACCGAGATAGGAAAGGAACCCGAAACGACGGCCGCCAATTACGAGCTCGAGCAGGCCGAAGGCCACCAGCATCATACCAATGGACAGGGAACTGTGCAGGCGCTCGCGCGTCTGAGTGAATCGGACTGCGGCTAGAACCGACGCGGCGGCCAGCAGCAGCAGCGAGATTCCCGACATGCCGTCGTAGAACGGCGCGAATACGCCCTCGGCGGTGAAAAGCGGTGGCAGCGACGACTCGAAGTAGATGACAAACAGCGATACCGCAACCGCTGCAACCATCCAGCCGGCCACATTGGCGGTCAACCGCAGCCGGGACCCGGAACCGCTATGCCTGGGTCGGCGGGCCACAAACGCCACCAGTGTCATGCCGGCCACGGTCCAAACACCGAGATGCCCGACCACGGCGGCAGTGGCCGGAGAATGGGCCAAAAGTGCCCCTCCATCCGCCGCCAGACCGGGGAACGTAAGCGCGTACAAAGCAGTCTCCACCGCGAGGCAACTGAAGCCAACACTCAGCCAATAGTCCTGGGGCCGGGACTCGGCTCGATAGCGCATCATTGAGAGGGAAGAGATAACCGAGGCTGCCACCAGCACGAAGCCGTTCACCAGCGCCACAAACCAGGATGCCTGCCCGAGCGCGGGACCTCGGAAGCGGAACACAACGGCCAAAATGTGCAGGATTGCCAGTACGCCGGCCAGCCCCAATATCCCCCACCAACGCTCATCGCGCCACAGGGCAGAGCTGCGCGCCCTCTGCTGTTCCATCCGGCGGACCGGTCTGCCCTCGCGTAAGGTCCGGTCGGCGCTGGACAAGAACTCGTGATTCAGTAGTGCGTCCTCGTAAACCGCTTGGCTTACATACCGCGCTCCCTCGACCTGGTTGCGTCTCGAGGATTCATGCGGCAGGCAATTCTAGACCCGCCGGGCCGGGGTGCAAGCTCTACCTCATCTCCTGAGTCCGGTACTGAACCACAGAGTTCACAGCGCTCTTGAAGGTACAGGCCGGAGACTCTGGCTTCACCTATTCTGTGCTCTCTGTGGGCTCTGTGGTTGGCCCCAATGTCGGCTCTGGGACATCTTTCAAGACAGGCCAGTTGCCGCGGACTGAATTTGGGTATGTGGCAGTCGGTGGTCCGGACTACAAACTCGCGGACTGCGTCTGCGCCAATCTGCAATGTCTGCGGCCGACTCCACAAACCACAAACCATAGACCACAAACCACAAACCATAAACCACAAACCCCAAACCACAAACCGTAAACCACAAACCATAAACTCGTCGGCCGCATCCGCGCTTGACTAGCGTATCCGAAATGTTATAACTGACACGTGCGGAGGACGGTCGGACAGCCCCGAGCGACGCGGCGCCTGCGGCTACAGTCCGCACCATGCGTGAAGGAGTAAGAAACAGGAGGCGCGAATGAAAAGCTGCATCACTGCCGTTCTGCTGGGGGGACTGCTGTCCCTCAGCCGGGCGGACCTGGTCAAGACGAAAGACGGCCAAAGCTACCCGGGAACCGTGCAGTACAGCGATGTCGACAGCATCAAACTACAACCGGCGGACTCAAGTGAGGTCAAGGTCTTCCGCACCGATGAGGTGGAGGAAGTGCAGGTCGATTCCGTCGTATCTCAAGAAACCCCGCCCGAGGACTCGGAGCCCTCGAGCCGGTTTTCCCCGGAGTACTGGGACCAGCAGGGCTACGCGGCCGGCAAGAGCCTGGCGCCGATGAAGTCGGCCCTCGCCGGGACAGGCGGCTGCGTTGGCGTGCCGGCCGGAGGGTACGCAGGCGCCCTGGTCAGCAGCGCTTCGAGTCCCTATGCGTCATCACCAGTGGCGTGCTGTCTGCTTGGCGCGGCCGCGGGCGGGGCCGTGGGTTGCCTCGGCGGCGGCGCCCTTGGGACGCTTGGCCAGCGGGATGTCGTGAGCCCGATCCTCGACTCGGTCAGCCGTGAGGCCTATGTGCGAGGCTATCAGCGGGGAGTCCGCCACTCCAACAACGTTGCGCTTGGGGTCGGGACCGGCGTGACCGTGCTCGCGACGGCAGGATTCGTGGGGTTGACATTCGCCTTTGTCGCCGCGTCGGCCCGCATAACGCGTGAATGAGTAGATATAGATGAGAGGCTACATCACTGCCGTTCTGCTGGGGGGACTGCTGTCCCTCAGCCGGGCGGACATCGTCAAGACGAAAGACGGCCAAAGCTACCACGGAACCGTGCAGTATCGCGATGCCGACAGCATCAAACTACAACCAGCGGACTCAGGTGAGGTCGAGGTCTTCCTTACCGATGAGGTGGAGGAAGTGCAGGTCGATTCCCCGGCCTGTCAGCCGGCCCGGCCGGCGAACCCGGTGCCGCCGCGCCGGCTCCACCCGGAATTCTGGGAGCAGCAGGGCTATGCCGACGCCATCCGAGCAGGGGGAATCAAGTCTGCCCTGGCCGGCACCGGCGGCTGCATCGGAGCCCCGGTGGGAGCGTACCTGGGCTCGGAGGTCCCTTCAGGAGCGGGCTGCCTGATTGGCGCGGCCGCGGGCGGGGCTGCGGGCTGTCTCGCCGGCAACGCCCTTGGGTCAACTGCCCAGGCAAAGGTCACAAGTCCGGTTCTGGACTCGGTCTGCCGCGAAGCATACCTGCGCGGCTACCAGCGGGGCGTCCGCCACTCCGATGTCGTTGCGCTGGCCACCGGGGCCGGCGCGGCCGTCGCCTCGACAATAGTATGCGTACTCCTGCTGGTCTGGGCAATTACGTCCAGTATCCCCTGATAGCGTCCCGGCTTTGGTGGCAGACTGAAGGTGGTCTATATTTCGTGGTTTGTGGTTTCTAGTTTCTGGTTTCCAGTTTGTCCGCTTCCGCCATCCGTCCGGCTCCACGTCCGTCACTCTGCATTCTGGACTCTGGTCTCTGAATTCTGAACTATCTGATCCCGCCAGTTCCTGGTTTCTCCGAATCCCATCTGCGTAATCTGCGTAATCTGCGGATTCATTCTCCTCCGCCGTCCGTGCATCCGTGTCCATCCGTGGTTGCCCGCTCCAATTCCGGCCCTCTGCATTCTGAACTCTGGTCTCTGAATTCTGAACTATCTGATCCCGCCACCCGCGCCCATCCGTGTTTATCCAGTTTCTGGTCTTTGGTTTCTAGTCTCTCTGCATCTTCGGTTTCACTCCGTCCCATCCTCGTCCAATATCTGCGTTCATCTGCGTTCATCTGCGGTTACAGTTCCGGTTTCCCATTCGGCTCCGAGTCCGTCATTCTGCATTCTGAACTCTGGTCTCTGATTCTGAACTATCCGCATCCGCTCTCTTGGCGGTTCTCCAGCCCTCCTGAAACCAGAAACTAGAGACTAGAAACTTGAAACCACAAACCATAAACCACAAACCATAAACCAGAAACCAAAAACTCGTCTAGAACCGGAACGTCACCAGGCTGGGCGCGGCGAAACGCCGGTCCTTCGAGTAGCTCACGGCCGAGGTGGCAACTGCGGCCCAGTCAACGACCAGACGGTCGCCGGGCGAGAGCCTGCCGCTCTGTACGGATTCGGACGACCTCTTCGCTATCCTCAGGCCGAACGCCATTCCTCCCAGCGCTCCGATCGTGGCGCCGCCGGTAATCATCCTGCTCGACGTTTCACCGGTACCATATTGGTCACTCGGCGACACGATATAGCCCAGGCCGGCGCCAACAAGCGCTCCGGCCGCCGTCATCCCGGCACACGCCACGCCTCCGCCGAGCGTCAGCGGATAGGCGCCGATGTAGCGCTCGGCGTAATAGGTCGCGCCAATGCTTCCCACCAGGGCGGTCGCCACCACGAAGCGGCCCTCCAGGAACGTGATGCCATCGCCGCCGGCAAGGGTAAACGTCAAAGCGGCGGGCGCCAGCGTGCCCACGACGCTGGCCGTGCGCACGAACAGCGCCTGTCCCTCGGTGTACGAAAGGACCTGCTGTCGCCGATACCCGGCCAAAGCCCCGAGTCCTTCGCCCAGCACCAGCCACGGGACCGGGTCCGAGTTCCGCAGCGCCAGCCCCCAGAACAGGCCGCCGCCCAGAATGCCGACGTCGGTATAGGTGGACATCAACTGCGCCTGGCCCGCGCTCATCCCCTTTGCCAGATGGTAGCCGCCCAGCTCACCGGCCACGCCCGATGCCAGCCCGAGGAAACACAGCGGGCTGGAGCTGTTCACGCCCATCACCTCCGCCAGTCCCATCCCGGTCAGCATTCCCCGGTACCCATAGGCGATGCTCAAGTGCGCCTGGGCCGGTGTTGTCGGTATCGCAAACGACCCGGCAATCAGCCCGCCGGCAGAAAACATGTAAAGACCAACCGCGAGCTTCGCATCACTGGGCTGGACAGTGCCCTCGAGCAGCCCGCAGTAGATAAGGCTGAGCGGAATGTGGTCGAGCACATAGCGCGCCCGTCCCCGCTGCGAACTCTCGTTTGAAATGACCTCGGAGCCGGACTCCTGGGCATGGCCCAGGCCCACTGCCAAAAGCACCGCGACGAAGGCCGCCGTCCGGAAAACCCCTCGCCCGCACCATACGGGCCGCACCGCCGTTCGGCTCGCCCGCTTTAGCTCAACTACCTTGTTCACAGCCACCTCCATTGTCGCTCGCGCCTCCGACAACCCGGTCAGATAGCGAGCACTCCGACCCTTCTAACCTACTGCACCCCGAACCTGCCCGGAACCCGGCGTTGAACCACACAGCTCACAGCGACTCTCGCGCAGTGTGACTCGCGTGTCCCACGCGCGCCAGGTCCTCCGCGATTGGCCAACGCCGGCTCAGGGCGGCTCGGGCATGGCCCGATTCTAGTACTCGCGGGCGGGGGTGTCAAATCGGCGGGCGTGTTGTAGACGGGCGGGCCGTCGCGGTTCACTTAAGTGCTCCGCCTCGGTTGGTCAGAGGAGCCGGGCGAATCAGAATTCAGAATGCAGAAACCAGGATGCAGGGTGGCCGGTCTTTCTGAACTCTGGACTCTGATTTCTGGACTCTGCTCTGTCCGGTCTCGGTAAGACGGTGCCGTCCGACGGCTCAACCGCGTGGTCTGGCCTTGGATATAGGGGAGAGGAATGACGAGACTTGGGGATGAGGAACTGACAGGGAGCAGTCGGCAGTTAGCTGTTAGCTGTGATCTGTTAGCTGTCAGCCGGCTTGAGCTCGGGCTTGCGCTTGGCCCGGCCTGATGCTTGCGGCTTGAGGCTGAATCTGTCCGGGGCTTCCTGAATACGGGCGAGTCTGCTAGCGGACCACCACGCCGGGGACGCGCTCAAGCGCGCGGTCCCAGCCGAAAGCACGGATGTCGCGAGCGAACACGGGGCGAATGTCTTCTTGGTCGTAGTACATCCACCAGAAGTTCCGCCAAAAGGGGTCAATCCCAGGGCCGGGATACGAGACCCATCGCAGCCGCGGGGCAAACAGCCGTTTCAGCTCTTCTCGTCGTCGTTGCGCGTCCATCTCAATTGCCAACTTGACGGCGGCGTCCATGGATGGTGTCACTGCCTTCTTCACGTAGTAGCCGCGAACGAAGGCAGAGAGGTCCAAGACCGGAAGAGGCTTATACGCCCAGCTTCGATGAACGGCTCCCAAGCACAGCACTGCGAGCACAGCAGTCGTGACAACTGCCGCGGGGCGTCCAACCATTCTCACAACAGTGATTCTAGAGCTCGCGGGCGGAGGTGTCAAATCGGCAGGGGAGACCCGCGCTCGGCTTTCGGCTCACGGCTCACCGCTTACCGCGCCGGCAGTCTACAATCTGAAATGCCTGTGACTCTCTTGCCGGGCATCAAAACTAGTGGCTGTCCCTATTTCCGCCCTCCATACAAGTCCTCATATCTTTCCTTGGCCAGGGCGAGCCAGCCCTCCACAACTGCTGCCCGACCCTTGGACATTCGCGGCAGTTTGAGAGATGTCTCATAGAAGCCGATTGCCTCCAGCCATTTCGCCTTGGCATCGTTGGCACTCAGCAATCTTGCCAACTCATTCGCCTCCTCGGCCAGAGCTAGGCCTAGGCTGGACTGCGTGACCGGGTCGGATGGATCCAGCTCCATGGCGCGACGGAGGTCCGTGATCGCAGAGTCCTTCATCCCGAGCGCACGGTAGTCTAGCTGGCGGTCGTACAGGAAGTCTGCACGCGCCGGGTCGAGCCGCGCCGCTGCCGTGTGGTCAGCAAGTGCACCGTTGAAGTTGCGGAGGCGGTATCTTGCATTTCCTCTGTAGTCGAGGGCTTGCGCGTAGGTGCTGTCGAGCGCCAACGCAAGCGACAGCAGGCTCTCCGCAACAGCTGGCCTCTCTTGGTCGCTCCCTACATTGGCAAGATTCAGGAGGATAGCAGCGTTCTTGGGGGCTAGG